>OLZW01000980.1_pt1 | contig 22694 bp, 20 predicted proteins | sample 1674281 | NCBI WGS metagenome assembly OLZW01 (sample SAMEA103958157, study PRJEB25191) | human gut metagenome | biome: human-associated habitat [ENVO:00009003]; feature: intestine environment [ENVO:2100002]; material: feces | place: Germany | collected 2013/2015
GGCGGTGGAAGATTGACGGCAGGCGGCGGGGGGGTTGCGGGCCGGGCATGCCCGGCCCCTACGGGGGGTGGTGGAGGGAACGGTGTGTTTTCCACATTCGGCGCACATGAATGTGGAAAACACTTGCAATTTCTACCTTATTATAATAGTATAGAGGCAACATACTTGAAACGAGGTCCTGTCATGATCCTGGCATTGAATATCGGCAACTCCAATATTACGTTTGGCGGGTATACGCCGGACGGCAAGCTGGTGTTTTCGTCGCGGCTGTTTGCGGACACGGCGCTGAGCAGTGATGAGCTTCTGTACAAAATCGTAAACATGCTGGCGCTGTACGGGGCGGAGCCGCAGCAAATCACGGCGGTCATCTTTTCCAGCGTGGTGCCGGCGCTGACGCCGCGGCTGCGCGAGGCCCTGCGCAAGATGTGCGAGTGCCAGATCATGGAGGTCGGCCCCGGGCTGAAAAGCGGGGTGCGCATCCGCATGGACAACCCGGCCCAGCTGGGCGGTGAGCTGCTGTGTGCCATCGTGGGCGCGCTGCAGCGGTGCACGCCGCCCTGCGTGGTGGTGAACTTTGATACCGCCACTACCCTGCTGGCTGTGGACAGCACCGGCGCACTGGTGGGCGGCAGCATCCTGCCTGGGCCGCAGTGCTCGCTGTCGGCACTGGTGCGCAACACGGCGCAGCTGCCCCAGGTGGAGCTGGAGGCCCGCCCGCGGCGTTTGCTGGGGGCCAACACGGCGGACTGTCTGCACAGCGGCATTGTGTACGGCACGGCGGCCATGCTGGACGGCATGGTCGCGCAGATTCGCGCAGCGCTGGGCGCGCCCGACGCGCCGGTGGTCGCAACCGGCACGCTGCCCGACAGTGTGCGCACGGCGTGTGCGACGGATATTGTGTACCGCGAGACGCTGGTGCTGGAAGGGCTGTATTGGATCTGGAAGAAGAATACGCGGAAGTGACGTTTTGGTTGCGGGCCATCTCTGTAGGGGGCGGCGTCTTCGACGCCCCGCGGAGGGGTCAAGACCCCTCCCTACGATGCAAAACAGTAACGGGCGCCTACGTAAAGTTGCGGGCCGGGCATGCCCGGCCCCTACGGAGTGGTGGATGGTTGGCGGGTGCTGGCCGGGAGGTGCGGGCGGCATATATGCCGCTCCCTGCGGGCAGGCGTATTGTAATATCCGTATTCCGGACAAACATCATTCTATATCCAAAGAGGTGCTGCTTGCGCCTCTTTCTTTTTTTGTGGTGTCGTGTTATAATATATTATGTATAGTTATGTACAAAATTTACAGAGAAAGGTATTTATTCATCACCTATGCAGCATTTGAAAAACTTTAACTGGAAGAAAATTCTCTTGCAGGGGGTGCTCCCCTGTCTGCTGGCGGTAGCGGTGGGGTTCATCTCCCGCTATCAGCTGGAGCTGTCCGACGGCGTGACCGAGAGCTTTTTGCAGCTTCAATGGCCGCTCTACGCGCCGCTCAACGCTCTGACCGCCTTTTGCCTGACGCTGATTTTGTTTGCGCTGCTCGGCAAGTGGAGCCGCGCAACGGGCATTTCGGGCGCGGTGTTCACCATCATTGCGCTCATCAACTACTACACCCGCGACCTGCACGGCTCGGCGCTGATGCCCCAGGACATTTTGAACCTCGGCACCGCCGCCGAGGTCATGGGCAGCTACACCCTGAAAATCACGCAGGACGTTGTGAAGATCGTGCTGCTCTACCTGCCGATTCTGGCGATTGTGTTCGTGCAGGCGCAGCTGGTCAAGGGTGCGCCTAAGCGCGCCGGCTGGAAGGCCCGCGGCGTGCGGGCGGCGGGCAGCGCACTGGGCGTGTTTCTGGTCATGTTCTTCGGCTACTTCGGCCCCGTGACCATCAAGCCCAAGACGACCTACGGCTGGGCGTGGCAGAACACCTACTACACCTACGGCTATCTGGCCGGGACGATTGAGGCCACCAGCCTGATGGCCGACCCCGTCATTGAGCCGGAGAACTACAACGACGCCGCGGCGGTGAACACCGCCCGCAAGGCTGACGACTACACCGCCCCTGCCAGCCCCAAGAGCGCCGAGGACTACCCCGACATTGTGCTGATCCTGTCCGAGAGCTTCTACGACTTTGACCTTGTCACCGACCTGCAGGCCGACACCGACATCATGCCGGTCACCAAGAACCTGCCCAACTCGGTCTACGGCCACACGATCAGCCCCCATGTGGGCGGCGGCACAAACTCCACCGAGTACGAGATGCTGACCTCCAACTCGCTGATCCTGATGCCCAGCATCACGCCGTTCAACTGGCTGAACCTGTACAACGCCAACAGCGTTGTCAGCTACCTTAAGGGGCTGGGCTACTCCACGATGGCCGCCCATCCCTACACGAACTCCAACTACCGCCGCGACTCCGCCTGGCTGGCGCTGGGCTTTGACCAGACCCATTTCCAGAGCGATTTTACCACGCAGGAGACCTACGGGGACCGCCCGTACCAGACCGACTCGGCCACCTACCGCGACTGGGAAACGATGTACGAGGCCATGCCGGAGGACAAGCCGCGGTTCAGCTTCCTGGTCTCCATCCAGAGCCACGGCGACTACGATATGAACGATGCGTCGCTGGATATTGTCCACGCCGCCACCGACTACGGCGACTACGATGCGCTGATGGACGAGTACCTGAGCTGCATCAAAATGACCGACGCCGCCGTGCAGGAGCTGTGCGATTACTTTACCGCGCAGTACGAAAAGACGGGCCGCAAGGTCATTGTGGCCATGGCCGGTGACCACGCACCCAGCTTTGTGGGCCATGTGGCCGACCCCAGCTTTGCCGAAACCGACAACGAGCTGCAGATTTTGGAGCGCAGCACGCCGTTTTTCATCTGGGCCAACTACCCGCTGGAGCACACGGCAGCCGCCACCAGCACCACCGACCCGCTGAACCGCATGGACATGGTCATGCTGACCCCCACCCTGCTGCAGCAGGCGGGTCTGCCCCTGAGCGACTACTACGAGTACCTGCTGGAAATGAAGCACAACACCCCCGTTGTGACCGCCGCCAACGACTACATGAAGGTGGACGGCAGCACAGCCGAGTACGGCGCAGACCCCGCGCTGGACGAGTGGGCCAAGGGGTATCTGATGCTGGAATACAACAACATCGGCGCGCACGCCAAGCGCGACCAGAGCATTTTTGACCCCGCCGAATAAAGAGGAGGCATCCCTATGACAGGTCTGAAACGAACCCCGCGCAGCCGCGGCGGCTTTACGCTGGTGGAGCTGATCGTGGTATTGGTGATTCTGGGTGTGCTGGCGGCCTTTGCCGTCCCGGCGCTGACCGGGTACATTGACAGCGCCAAGGAAAAGCAGGCCGTCAGCGAGGCGCAGGCGTGTGTGGAGACCGTGACCCGCATTGCCGCGCAGAAATACGCGAACTGGCAGAAAGCAACGATAGACAACAGCTTTAGTGCGCAGCTGGCTGACAATGACAGCAGTCTGGCCCCGCTGTCCAGCTGGGCCGGTGAGGTATCTGACACACCGCCCACCGTCACCGGCGGCACGGTAGCCCTGACCGAAGGCCGTGGGCAATACCTGCTGCACGTCAGCAGCTGCGAAAGCGGGGGCTTTCCTGCCACAAGCGACACCTCCGTAATCACACAGCAGGCCGGTGTGACCGGTACTATCAAGGCGCTGACCTGCAGTGCCAGCGGGCAGGTAGTCTATCTTGTTTACACATCAAAAGACAACATTCAGGTCGTATACACGAACGCGGGAACCACCGCGAGTGTAAATATCGGCAGTGATGAGGCTGTTGTTGTGCCGACGCCGAAGCCGGGCAGCAGCAGCGGTGGAACGACCGGCGGCGGTGAAACCGGCGGGGGCAGCACCGGGGGCGGCATTTCCGGCGGCAGTACGACCGGCAGCACCGCTACAGCAAATGAAAAGCAGTTCATTATCCACTTGCAGGATATTGAAACTAAAAACTCTGCGCCTTTTGCAAACAGAACCTATCACATTGTAAGCGGTAAAAACGGTGAAAACGACTTTTATGTGCCCTCTGATGCAAACGGTGATATTCTGTTGGATATTTCTCCTAATGAACACCCTCGTCCCAACACTGTTATCGGGGATACGGAGACTACTATCACCGAAGCTAAAGTTCCTGATGGCTACCAAGTCATTCCCAGCAGTACAAAAATCTATATCAGTGTTTGGTTTGAGGGAAACGACTATTATCTCAAATCCATAGAGGATGACAGACATAACAATCCATTTGATATCGATATGGAAAAAAGGCAGCTTACCATTATGCGCTTTCCCGTTGCCAAATTGGAGCTGCGCGTCACTGACCCTGATAGAAATCCGCTGTCCGGTGCTACTTTTGCTATTATTGACGGCTCAACCCTTGTTGGCGAATTCACCAGTGATAGTAAAGGAGAATACTCCATTCCTGTCAAACTGCATGATGGAGATAACATCGGGTATTCTGCTGCTTACCTAACTACCGGAGACCAAAATCACAAAACTTATGTTATAAAGGAAACTCCTCCTGCCGGATATAAGGGAGACTTCACATGTTCGTTTCATTTATATTATAAGGCATATCCCTCTGATCCGACTCCCCATTATACAACCTGGTTCCGTATTGATGCTTTTGGCTTCAAACAGGAAGAAGGGGGTAGTTATAGTCTGGAAAGCACTGTTGGTGAGCAGGATACTTTTCATGTCACAAACAAAAAACTCTAACTCTGCACTGTCTATATCCGTAAAATTGATAACGCCGGAAATCCTGTATCCAACGCCAATCTAAAAGCTGACAATACTGGCAGCTTCGTTACGCCAGAGCATAAACTACAGGATACAACCAAAATATAGCAGACTGTCGAAAAACGCTTGTAGGGGCGAGCATTGCTCGCCCGTGCCCGTTTGCCTTGCAAAAAACTGTCCCGGAAAATGCGTTGCTGCGGTAAGTCGGCGGGCGGCCCATGGTCGCCCCTACGCACGCAATAAGGCAAGCATGCAATTTATTGACGGTCTGCTATATAATTTCACCTTCAATCAATAAGAAAGCCCCCACCCAGCCGCAGAACATCTACGGTTGGGTGGGGGTGGTTTATTTGTAGAGGTTGCAGGGGCGCGGCGGCAGCGGCAACACGCCCGGGCGGATATGGGATCCGCCCCTGCGTTCTCTGCCAATCACAAAAACTCTTTCCAGTAAATCTCTGCGCTTCTCGTCATCTCCCGGGAAAAGTCGCTCGCGTACTTGCGCTTGCAAAATGCCTGCACGGCTTTGTCAAAGTCGTAGTCAAGCTGGCCGTTGGCGGCGGCTTTCGCCGCAAAGTCGGCGCGCAGCTCGTCGGGGGTGCGGTCCGTGTACACATTCTCGCAGACGACGACCTGCTCGGCAAAGCGGGCGGGCTTGGGGCGGCGCTGCTGCTGCTCCGTGGGGCGGCCAAACACCAGCATACAGGCGGGCACTACGTACTGCGGCAGGTGCAGGGCGTCGCGCATGGCCTCCGCATTCTCGAGGACGTCGCCTATGTAGCAGCTGCCGATGCCCAGAGACTCGGCGGCTACCACGGCGTTCTGGGCGGCAATGCAGGTGTCGGCCACGGCCAGCATCAAGTCCCCTGCCCCGGGCTTGCGGGCGTCCGTGATGCCCGCGGCGTGGTAGGCGTTGAGCCAGCGGCGGCAGTCGGCCAGGAACACCAGCACCAGCGGCGCCCCGGCAATGAACGGCTGGTGGTCGCACAGGTCTGCCAGCGTGGCCTTCAGCGCCGGGTCGGTGATGTCCAGGATCGTGTACAGCTGCTGGTTGCCCGCCGTCGGTGCCTGGAACGCCGCGTTCAGGATGGCCGCCCGCTCGTCCGGCGTGACGGGGTCGGGGGTGAATACCCGCACGCTTTTGCGGGCAGAGAGGGCGGAGAGGATAGCGTTGTTTTCCATAATAAGCTCCTTTAAGCCTTCCCCCGAGGGGGAAGGCAAATCAAAATCAATTTTTCCGTTTCTTCAAAAACTTCCCGATCAGCGTATCCAGCATGCTCAGCACCTCGCGGATGTTCAGCACGCAGACCACCGCGGTGATGCCCACGACGGGCAGCGCCCAATGGGTCAGGTTCATCATGCACCAGATCTCCGCCAGCACCAGCGCCAGATTCAGCACAAGCCACGCCGGGTGGAAGTCGATCTCCAGCAGACCGCGGGTCGAGTAGGCGCGCAGCAAAAACACCAGCATCAGGCTCAGGAAGCTGGCCGGGGTTACGCCCCACGGGCCCCACTGCAAAATGAACAGGTAGTTCAGAATCAGGTTCAGCACCGCACCGGCCAGCATTGTGAACAGCGAGCCGGTAGACCGTTTATACACGACGTAGACGCTGTTCAGGAACTGGTTCAGGCAGGTCAGCATCGAGCAGAGCGTCAGGAACGGAACAAACGTCCAGGCGTCAAAATATTCAGCCTTGAACACCCGCATAAGCAGCTGGCACAGCATGATGATGCCCGCCACGCAGCAGAACAGCACGCTGGCATACACGCGGAATATCTTGGAGAAGAACGCCTCGCGGTCCGTCTCCTCGGTCACGGCGGAGAGCTGCCACGCCTCATAGAAGATGCTGCCCAAAATCGTGATGATCTGCGGCAGGAAGTACCCCGCCGACAGCAGCCCGACCCAGTGGTTGCCGCTGCGGCCCGCGTAGCCCTCGCACATGCCCTGCACAAAGAACATGTCGCTGGCGTTGATGATCCAAAAGCTGATGGACGCCGGGATCATCGGCAGGCAGTAGCGCAGCATCTCCTTCCACAGCGTCTTGTCAAACGCCTTGGGCTTGAAGTACCGCCAGCACCCGCCCGCAATGAACACAAACACCATGGATGTCAAATCTGCCAGCGCGTTTGCCAGCAAAAAGCCTGCAGCGCCCATTTTTAAGACGCTCAGGAACAGCAGGTAGTAGAGCAGCAGGCTCAGCGTTGTCAGCACACCGTCTATGGCGACCAGCCGGTTCAGCATCCGCGAGCGGATGAACTGGGTACACAGCGTTCTCATACAGCTGGCCAGCACGCAGAGGTACAAAAAGCCCAGGTACTCCGCTGCGTTGGGGATGAGCCGCACCAGCGGCATGGCCAGCAGCAGCACCACAAAGCCCAGCCCGATAGTCGCCGCGCCGTTGACAAAGACGCTGGATTTGTTGGTCGCTTTGTCCAGCCCGAACCGGATGACCGCATAGGCCACGCCAAGGCTGACCACCGGGATCAGCAGGTTTGTGGCCTGCTGCAAAAGGCTGGACACGCCCATAACGTCCGGCGAGTCGAGCGCGTAGCTCAGATACGGGCGGATGAAGAAGCTGAGCAGCTTGGAGCTGAAGTTGGAGATGGCAAACAGCAGCGTATTGCTGACCAGCGTCGTATATTTTTTCTGTGGAGACGGCAAGATGGGAACCTCCCTTGTTTGTAGAGTATGAAGCCTTCCCCTCCGGGGGAAGGTGGCCGAGCGAACGCGAAGGTCGGATGAGGGCAAACCTTCCGCCGGCACCCCGTTCACGGGCAATCGCGGCAAACTCCCCCTCATCCGTCTGCTCTCACCGCAGCTTCAGCATCCGTTCCCGCTGCTTATAATCCGGCAGCACCTCCGCCACCGCGGCCCAGAACGCCGGGCTGTGGTCGGGGTGGGCAAAGTGACAGAACTCATGCACAACAACGTACTCCTGCGCGGGCAGCTGCATCGTGCAGAGCCGCCGCGCAAACGCCAGCGTGCCTGTGCGCAGACTGCACGACCCCCAGCGGGTGTTCATGTCGCGCACCGCAATTTTGGGCATCGCGCCGCCCGGGCAGGTCGCCGCGAATTGCGGATAGTATGCCCGGCACAGCGCCTGCATATAGGCCAGCGCCTCGGCCTTGGGCGGCAGCGCGGGGGCCTCGGCGGCCTCTCGTTCGCGCCGGGCCGCGGCACGCGCCTGTGCGGTGCGCACCCAGTCGGCCCGCGCCGTGACAAAGGCGTCCACATAAGCCGCAGGCACCCGCGGCGACGCACTGGCCGCCACACTGCCGTCGGCCCGCACGCGCAGGTTGATGTTGCGCACCCGCCGCCGCGTCAGCGTGTAGGTGATGCCGCCCGCCGTCCGCTCCATGCCCGGCCCCCCTTTTGCAAAAGTATATAGTTTATTGTACACGCATTTGCCCAAAAGTGCAACAGTTGCCTGTGGCGGCGCATTGTGGTATGATACTGCCAAAAGGGGGCTTTTGCATGAAATCGCTGTTTTTTGTTCTGCCCGCCCTGCTGCTGGGCCTGACGGCCTGCGGCGCACCGGTGGCCGCCGTGACCCTGCCCGACACCGTGCAGGTCGAAAAGACCCAGACCGCCGAGACCGCCGTCCTCTACGAGGATGCCGACGGGCGTGAGGTCAGCCCCCGCCGCGCCGCCCTGACCGAGTGGCGCTGGTCTGTGGCCGATGACACGATTGCCGAGGTCGATTCCAGCGGCATTGTGACCGGTCTGCGCGGCGGCTCGACCACCCTGACGCTGCAAAGCGCCGACGGGAAAATTTCCGCCAGCTGCCCGGTGCAGGTGTACAGCCCGCTGCGCGGCATTGCTTTGGACGATTACACGCTGTATTTTGACGACGAGCTTGTGACCTGGATCACCGCCGACGGCACGCGCGAGTCCGACTACGCCTACGCCAGCCGCGTCGGCGCAGTCTGCCATCTTCTGCCGGAGGACACCACCGACCACCCCGCCGTGACCTATCACATCGCCGACGAGCGCATCGCCCGCTTCGACGGCTCCTGGCTCGTCCCCGTGAATTACGGCACCACGATCCTGACCGCCGACTGCGGCGGGTTTACAGCGCAGTGTACCGTAACGGTGGTCAGGCCGGAGGAATAGGCAAAAGAAAACGAGGGGATGTACAACAGCCCCTTTGGTGACCCTCCCGTCCATCTCCCGCGCCCTAAAAACAGCCCGCGGGGCTGTTTTTGCCCCGCGGGACGCGGACGCGGGGTTGCGACTTGCGGTTACCGCATCAGGCTGCGCCCCTTGGGCGGGGCTTGCCTTCTGCGACCGCTGCGCCTGCTCCGGCTTCCTGTTTCCGCCGCAGGCGGCGGTCGCCTCCGCAGCAGGCTGTTCGATTCCCGTACTCCTCTACTCCTTACAATGTATAATAAAAAGAAAAAAGCTCAACCTCTTGCGAAGTTGAGCTTTTTGGTGACCCGTACGGGAATCGAACTTCTATCATTCTACAAATATCCTTTAATGCAATACGTACTAACGATAATTTTATCACTGGTATGGATTTCATTAAAGGGTATTTTTATATCTGTGTGGTACAAAGTGTGGTACTCTTCATATAAAAAGTGTGGTACAGCACCTGCTTGCAAGAATAAATAAAAAAGTTGGTGATACCCCTCTTGCCAGTACGTGCGAACTGAATATCATGATAATAAAGCCACCTACTGAAAATTACTCAAAGGAGATTATTATCATGAAAGGCAAATATTTGAATTTGCGGTCCGAAATCATCCGCGCAGGCTTTACCTGCTACAATGTCGCGGAGGCCATCGGCATTTCCCCGCAAGCATTGTCGCAGAAGATGAACGGATATTCGCTCTTTTCGGCAGAGGAAATCGCACGCATCGGAAGGTTGTTGAATATCAATAAGGACGATTACTACACTATTTTCATCGAGCCAGTCACATAAAATGGCCGGCTCTAAGGAGTCCGCATGTATACCACACAAAGTAAAATGATTTCTCGCGCAATCTGGGTTGAGAAAAAGCACGTTTGGAAAATCAACCTCCAAAAGAACGGTGTCCGAAAGTCTTTTTATTCAAGCGTCCCGGGTGACAAAGGCCGAAAGATCTGCGCCCAAAATGCAACCTCGTGGTTGTCTGGAGCTTGCCCATTTAGCGTCAGCGAACGTACAACGGTTGATACCGTGTTTGAGCGCTACCTCCAAGATAAGGCACTCGAAACCACAAACATCTACACCATCCGCAACAGGTATAACAACCACATTAAACCTATAATTGGCAAAGTCCCGGTTATGCTACTAACTAAGCAGGATTTAAAGCGAGTTATCTATACCGCATACAGAAAGCACAATCTTAGTCAAAAAAGTCTTAAAAATATACGCGGCGATTTATCTGGATTCTGTAATTATTTGGACTGTGCCGATATCCGGAACGATTTGCGTACATCAAACATTAAAATTCCCTCAAACGCCAAAAAAGGTCAAAAGCAAGCACTTGACGTTTCTTCGCTTAACATCTTATTCACCGAATCTCAGGTGCCTTATAATGGTACGATTTGTCAAGACAGCTTAATCTATGCATATCGATTCCAAGTCGTTACAGGGTTACGTCCTGGTGAATTGATGGGCCTTGAGTGGGGCGATATTGACAATGATTATATACATATACGCCGTGCCATCAATGCTAAAGGCATCACTACAAATGGGAAGAACGAATTTGCCGCACGCGACTTCCCGCAGACTCGATATACACGTATGCTTTTAGAAAGTCAACAAGTCTATCGAGTCACTCCGTTAGACCCTCATGAGAGGGTCTTTGGAAGCACTGGTCAACTATGCTACCGTAAACGCTGGGGGATCTATTGCAGGTATAACGGTATCCCTTATATTACGCCGTATGAGCTGCGACATACCTTTAGCTCAATTTACAAAAATCACTTTAGCAACTGGGTTTACGAGGAGTTAGTTGGTCATACACATCCTGGTGTTAATGGTGTCTATATGCACCCGATGGATGGAGACATGGACGGCGTTCCTGCTCTGCTTGACAGCTTGCTTGATGAAAGACTTTCATTAGGTAGAGCAAAGCGGATGCTCTTATCTAACGGCCAAACCAAATAAAAAAGCACTTTATAAAGACGAGCTTCATTCAAGAAATTTGTAATGAAGTTCGTCTTTTCTTTATTGTCCACCCTTGCGAACTGAGTAGAATTATAAGCACAGGGAGCGAACAAGCAAGATACATCCTCTCGGTTGTCATATTGCTTTACGTTTCCTCCATCAGAAAAGGGAGGTGACAGAAATGTCGTTTGGTTCTATCAACAGCAGTGCTCGACACACTTGCTTTTGGTTGCATCTATCCGGCACCATTCCTTAGTTACCAATGGCGAGGACAGTACTTCGGAAACAACATAACGATAATGCCAAGGAGGAAATAACCATGAAAATCATTGGTTATAGACGCAGTGACTTTGTCACGAAAGAAGGCCGTCCCGTCACCGGCTGCCGCATCTACCTCGCAACGGAGATTGCCTCCCAGAACGGGGAGGGCGTCTTCGTCAGGGATATGTATCTCTCTGACGCTAAGATGGCCGAACTTAAAATCAACCTTCATGACCTGATGGGACGCGAAGTGAAGATTTTCTACAACGAGTACCGTAAGCCTGAGAACATTGTGGTGCTCGACTAAGGTTTCCAAGCACACTGTAGGACGCGTTAGCGGCCTCACCTCAAAAATGGGGCTTGTCTCATTTTTGAGGTAAACCAATCAACACCCATACAGCACCTTGAAAATTTTATAACGACAAGCGTACGCTATGGACTTAAAGCCGCCACACAGGTATGGAGCTAGTATTACCTCCATACCTGTGTGTACAGTCCATAAAGCCTATAACTATAAGCTTTAAAGCGTACACAGCGGCTTTGTGTCCGTAGTGTACTGGGTACACTATATGGCAAAAGGTTACGCGACACGCCGTTACCAGCTGACAATCAACAATCCACAAGAGCATGGCTATGATCATAATGTTATCAAGGCTGCTCTTGAAAAAGGAGCCAAGCTCCTTTATTGGTGCATGGCTGATGAAGTGGGGCAAGAGGAAACCTATCACATACATTTATTTTTAGTATATGAAAATCCTGTAATGTTCACAACCCTAAAGAACAAGTTTCCTACTGCGCACATCGAAGTGCCTCAATGGGGAAAAAATTCCGAAAACTATGCTTACATCCGTAAAGAGGGTGCTAAGTATAACAAGGATGCAAACGGTCACTACAAGTATACCGACTCCAAGGGAAAAGTACATGAAGGGATAAACTACTCTGACACGTTTGAAGAAAGTGGCAGTTTACCCCCTGACAGCAAGCAGGGCGACCGTAACGACTTACGGACTCTGTATGCACTGATTGCATCCGGGGCAGACAATGCGCAAATCCTGGGTGAGCACCCGGAATACCTGCGAGATATCTCCCACATTGACCGGACAAGGCAGACCATCCTGGAGGAGAAATACCGCAATGTATTTCGCCAGATGACAGTCACCTATATCTTTGGCCCTACTGGCACAGGAAAAACTAGGTCGGTAAAAGAAGGATGCGGATACTCAAACTGCTACGCGGTGTCTGACTATCACCATCCTTTTGATGGCTACCGGGGGCAGAAAGTGATGCTCTTCGATGAGTTCCACAGCAGCTTGCCCCTTAATAGCATGCTGCAATACCTGGATGGCTATCCTTTGGAATTACCCTGTAGGTATGCTAACAAGCAGGCTTGCTACACGGAAGCATACATCATTTCCAACTTGCCGTTGGAGAAGCAGTATGTTTCCGAGCAGCACGAAAAGCCGGAGGCTTGGGACGCGCTCTTGCGGCGCATCAACTGCGTTCGGGTTTTTGACCTCGACGGCAGTCACAAGGACTATACGGTTCACGAGTATTTTCACCCTTGCACCACACCGACATTTGAGCAAATAGAGATTGATGATTGTCCGTTCTAGCGGATGAAAGCTGTGCTATCAGGCTATACGGGCATTTATTTTGAAAGGAGATTTAATCATGCGTAATGATTCTGATCGCCTGCAATGGCAGACGGAAAAAAATTATATCATGAATACGTTCCACAATGGGCTTAGACGTATTCAAACCGATTCAAAGACCGCACAGCAATATGTGCTGCTGTGCCTCGCACTCGCAGTTGCCGCCCTGATTATGGTTTCGGGCGGCTCTGGCGAGGACGTGATTTCGGTAGTATTTAGACCGTTCGTTAATTTTATTCGGGTAATTGCATGGCTGGCAGAGTGCCTTGGCGTCATTTACCTCTTTGGTTATATCCCCCACAGTTGGTCATATTACGACGATTTTTCGCGTGCTGGTATCTGCAACCAGGCGCATGAAGCACCACTGCTAGTTAAGGCCAACAGGGATGGTAATATTCAACAGCTTACTTTCAGCCTTAAAGGCTGCCCGCTCGAATACTGGGAAGACAATCGGACAACAATCGAATCCGCACTTAATGTGACCGTCCTCTCTATCACTCAGGGTAGCAACAACCAGCTCTTTGACCTTCGTGTTGTTGCCGGGTGCAACCTTATGGGGCGGCTAATCCCGTGGGCAGATACATATATGGACGATAGCGACACAAAAATCGTCTTGGGCATCAATGCGGCAGGCATTCCCGTTAGCATTGATTTTAGCCAGCTGCCTCATTGGCTTTTGGCTGCTGCCACCGGCATGGGTAAGACGCAGTTGGCACTGTTGATTCTCTACCAGCTGTCGCAAAAAGGCTACGACATCTACCTCGCCGATTATAAAGGTGTGGACTTCGGCCCCGAATATCGTAAGACGGGGCATTATGCAGATGATGATGCTGCCCTTGAGCAGATGCTTGACAGTGTTGTACATGAGCTTAACCATCGCCGTACAGAGTTTTCTATCGCTGGCTGTGCAAATCTTGAGGAATATGTCCAGACGACCGGAGAAGAACTGCATCGAATCGTCGTTATCCTGGATGAAACCTCGATGATTCTCGATACAACTGGACGTGATAAAGATGGCAAGGCAGTAGTTGCCTCGATTACGAACAAGCTCCTCGCCATTGGCCGTCTGGGCCGTGCGCTCGGTATTCATCTGCTTGTGGCAACTCAGCGCCCCGACGTAGGGTCTGTTCCGGGTAGTCTTAAAGCACAGCTTGACGGTCGTATTTGCGGCCACACTGCCGATGCACAGAGTTCCATTGTTATCTTGGATGACGGCAGTGCCGCAAAGCTCCCTGCTATTCCCGGACGCTTCATCATCCGCAATGGCAGTGGGTCGGACGAAATTATTCAGGCTTACTACTATCACCAGTGACCAAGGAGTCGACTATGAAAAATCCACCTCTACAACAGGGCCATGACGGCCCGCGGGCACCACCGTTGCGTCCTTATCAGGCTGACACCCTTCAGCGTATGAAATCCTACGAGGGAAATGCCGCCCTGTGCGTTATCGCAACCGGCCTTGGCAAGACACGAATTTTTGCTGAGTACATCCGCTGTGATGTACTGGAAAATGACCACCACATACTGATTTTATCTCACCGGGAAGAACTCGTGATACAGCCGTTGGAATACCTCAAAGGCCTTCCCTGCGGCATCGAGCAGGGAACCACACATGCACACGGGGAACCCATCATCAGCGCTTCGGTGCAAAGCCTTGTGGGGCGGCTCGACAAGTACAACCCCTACAGTATCGATACCATCATCATCGACGAGGCCCACCACAGTGCTGCACCGACCTACCGCAAAATTTTTGAGTACTTCAAAAATGCCGTTCGTTTTGGCTTCACTGCAACCGCAATCCGCGGTGATGGTGTCGGCCTGGATGTGGCTTTTGACGACATTTTGTGCGAGTATAACACCCTATACGGCATTGAGCACGGGTATCTTAGTCCTATAGAAGCTTGTCAGGTTAATCTCAAGTATGACTTGGGGACAGTGCAGTACCGTGAGGATACTGGCGATTATGATGCCGCAGATATAGCACGCGTTATGTCTGGCACAGCAGCGGGTATCGCGGAGGCCTACACCTCAAACGCACGTGGGCAGACCATCATTTTCGCACCATCCATTGAAGAGGGCAAAAATGTGACAGCACTGCTCAATTCCCAGCATGGTGCCAGTACCGCGGCCTTTATCGATGGCACTACTCAAAATAGAGGACGTCTGTTGGAGGCCTACCGTTTGGGCCTAATTAAAGTACTTGTCTGCTATGCTGTCCTGACGGAAGGTGTTGACCTGCCGATGACAGAAACCGTTCTGCTGGCCCGCCCGGTTGCCACAACCAATGTCGGCCTGTATGCGCAGATGGTAGGTCGCGGCCTGCGGTTGCATCCGGGAAAAAGTGCCTGCAAGATTATTGATTGCGTGGGCATTTCCAGGATGCCGATATGCACGGCAGCAACGCTAATCGGCGAGGAACCGCTAGCTCCCAAACCTAAAAAGGAGCAGGTGGAAAAGTTGCCGGAGGAAACCGAACCGATAAAGGTACTTACAGGTGCGGACATTCCCGATACCTGGATACAAAATCAGAAGGAGGTAGACGTTATGGCACTTGGCGAAGGTGTTACCACCCATGATGTCGCATGGATTACACTCAAGGATGGCGGCTATATACTGCCTATCCCGACCGTAACCTACCGCATCAGCAAACCGCTGACTAACGGCATGGTGTACCTGCGGAAAAATAAAGCGTGCTCCAAGAGTGCGGTGCCATTACAATTTGCATTAGACTATGTGTATCAGGACTTGAAACAGAAGCATGCTAAATATCAACATATCTGGGACAAAAAACAGCGCTATAAGTGGGATAGACAACCCATCACCAATGAGCAAATTGCCCTTATCCACAAGCTGGCCCCGGATTACAAAATTGACACCCATAAAATGACACGAGGGGATGCCTCGCGGGCGATACAACTGCTGACCTACAAGCCGGAAGAATGGACGCCCCAAACGACACCCTCGGAGGTGCAGGACGATGCCAAGAAAAGCCCGTAAACTTTCGTCCTGCGGCGTGTATCACATCATGATCCGTGGAATTAACCGCATGACCATCTTTAATGATGATGCCGACAATCTGAACTTTTTACATATTCTCGATTTTTGCGCAGATGAAAATTTTATCATCATGGCATACTGCCTGATGGGCAACCATCTGCATCTGCTCGCGAAGGATTGTAACGATTCCTTGCAACACATGATGAAGGCCATCGGGGTACGGTACGTTGCCTACTACAACCGCCGCTACCAGCGGACAGGCCCGCTCTTCCAGGGCCGTTACAAATCCCAGCCTGTCACAACCAAAGGCTACTTCCTGCGGGTACTGCGCTATATCCACCGCAACCCGGTCGCTGCCGGAATGGTGCAGGATATGCAGGACTACCCGTGGAGCAGCTACATTGACTACTTTGCTAGTCGAAAAAAGCCGTTATGTCATGTAGACACAAGCTACGCGCTTGCACTGCATGATTTAGATTGGCTGCGGCACTACCACCAGCAGCCAGAATTAAATGCCCGCGGCATTCTGGAGGATTCTCCGCTGCCTGCCTTTACGGATGCTGAGCTTTGTGACTTTGTACGTGCAACGGCAGGCATGGAATGCCACGAAATCCAGCTTTACCCCGAATCCACCGCAACCCCGCTGCTGCGCCGTCTGGTAACACAAGAGGGCGTCAGCATTACACAACTCTCACGGCTTACAGGGATGGCACGCGGAGACATCCGCCGCCGTCTGCTGTGAGCGGTGATACAACTCTCAAAGGAGAAATCCCATGAAGAAAGAAAGCTTTATTTACAGCACTCTCACGATTGGCGGTTCGAAGGAACAGGTCAATGAAGTAATGAAGTACATCTGCGATGACATCTATGACATTGGGAGCATTGATTTGAATAAAATCTGTGCTGTGCCGGTACACCTGAACATTGGCCCCGATGATGAAGTTTCTTGCGGCGAAAAGCTTTACCGCCATTATCTTGATTTAGTTCCTTACCCTACAGAAGAGGAAGAAGAAAATTTTCTTGCTGTTCTTAGCCGTGCAGATCAGCGCCGGTTCCTTTTGGGAAAAATGGCTGTGCTGAACCGGAAGGAATACGGCTATCCTACTTATACCGGCTGGTGCACGGAACACTGGGGTACAGACGAAAACGTGATATCTTTTGAAGAATGTAATGAAAATAGCATTGCATTTCTCACCCATAGCGCACCTGCAAGTGAGGCTATTCATACGCTCTCAATTCTTTTTCCTAAAGTAAAACTTACTTTCGCGTGGGAGGAAAACAAGGTCGCCCTTATGGACGATGAAGTAGTTTTACATTATGAAGTATATCGTTACGGGGAGCTGGCAGAATCCAAATCTGCCATTGCCGGAAAGACCCACTGGCAATATAACGGCAGCTTAAAAAAACCGTTGTACTGCACGCCCCAAGAAGATAATGATTATGGGGAAATCCCTGAAGGAATTTCTGCGGAGGATTTTGAGGAACCGGACGCTATGCCTTTCTAACCCTGCCTCGTTTGAAAAGTAAACATCAAAAGGACGACAGCCTTTATTGGCTCTCGTCCTCTTTTTGTTGTCTAGTCTCAATATTGTCAAATAAAGGGCTGTCCCAAAAAGTTTTAAATGGGATTCCTAACCCCACACATATCCGTGCAACTATTTCAGTTGAAGTATTTTTAGTGGTAGCATAAGGCTTGACAGTCTTTTTAAGGACAGATGGTGCAATGCCGGAACGCTCAGCCAGCTTGTTGACACTGTAGCCGCGCTCGTCTGCAAGCTCCAAAATGCGCAGCTTAATTGCCTCCTGTAGTAGCATTTGCCCTCACCACCGTGTACAATAAAGTATATTTATTGTACCGATTTGCTAAGGGAAAAATCGTCTACCTGGAGACGATTTGAATCTTGCTCTTACGTGCTGATGTGCTATAATATAAAAGGAAGGTGATAAATGGATGCAAAAACTATCCCACACCGCACCGTACATAGCCTATGCTGTGGCAACTGCTGGGATGGCTGTGCTGCTACTCCTTGGCAGCTCGCCGGGAGCAATAGTTGCCCGCAGTTACCGGGCGTATAATGGGCGCGCTGTTCCCGGCTACACAGAATATACGTACCGGGATGTTAATCTGTCCTTCTCGGTGCCGCTATCACCTGTGACCGCGGTGGAAGCACGCGCGAAAAAAGACGGTTATATCTTGTTTGCCTATCCGCGCTGTCCCTACTGTCGCAACCTGCTCCCTGTGCTTGCCGCTGTTGCTACAAGTGAAGGGGTCACGATGGACTACTGCCAGGTAGACCTATATCGGGATATATACACCTACAACTCGGATACTGCCGCACCAGTGCAAACCAGACCAGCGGGGGAAGGCTACACCGAACTGCTAACCTGGCTGGATGACTACCTGGCCGAGTACACCGTCTCCGACCCGGAGAAAAATGAAATTGATGTCGGGGAGAAGCGTATCGGTGCACCGACCATCATCAAGGTGGAAGATGGCAAGCCCGTGTCAAAATGGCAACTATCGGATGCTTCAATATTTGTAGGCGGATACCCGGAAAACAAATACGCAGTCTGGGACAATTCCATACAGGAAGGAGTTGCAGATTCCTTGCGGGAGTATCTGGAAACTGCGTGATGTATCGGGGACGGTGAGTCGCGCAGCGATCTCCCCCGTCCCCGATTTAAAAGAATCCAAAGCCGCCACTTATCAATAGAGTGGCGGCGGCAAAATTAAAAAGTAGCCTCGGCGCTAGATGCCGAGAAGGAGTGTTTTTATGAAAAAGAATATCGTATTGGCAGTTATTGCGACTGCGGCTATGGCGCTCAGCCTGGTAGGATGCGGCGTTAAGGTCACGAACATCTCGGTTCCGGATGCTGCGACCCTCGAAAAGGGTGAGAGCATCACGCTGCCGGTGAATTTCGGCACGGAGGATGCGCCTGCAGAGACTCCTGTCATCGCAACCGGTGAGTCTGCTACGGCAGAAACTGCTGCGCAGGATGAAAAGATTGCCAAGGCGGCTGAGAAGCTGTCGCTCGCGTGGACTTCCTCCGATGAGAGCGTTGCTACGGTCGATGAGACCGGCACCGTTACGGCAATCGCAGCTGGTGAGGCTGAAATCACCGCAGCGGTCAAGGATACCGAGATGCAGGATGTCTGCGTCATCACCGTCAAGGTGTCCGCGAAAGAGTTGAAGGTTCCCGACACTCTGGATGTCAAACTCAACGACACGGACGAAACCGCAATCGAAGCGAAATGCGAGCCGAAAGATGCGTCCAACATTTCGTTTGATTTTGCTTCCAGCGATGAGGGAGTCGCCACCGTCGATAAGGACGGCAAGGTGAAGGTCCTTAAAGCCGGTGAGTGCGACATCACCACGACCCTCATGCAGGATGGCGAAAAAGTCACCGAGAAGACGACTCATGTGAAAGCGTTCTATGAGGTTGAAAGCATCACGCTCGATTCCAACGAAGGTAAACTGACGGTCGGTAACTCTCACACCATTAAGGCAACTGTTGTCCCCGAGAAGGTCTCTGCCGAGACTCCTATTGAGTGGTCGTCCAGCAACGAGAAGGTTGCTACCGTTGACTCCAATGGGAAGGTAACTGCCGTTTCTTCTGGGAATGCAACCATCACGGCGACTGCTGGTGAGGAGAGTGCCAACTACGAAGTGACTGTCGAACAGCCGAAGAAGGCTGCAACCAGCAACAAGACCTATACCAAGAGCAGTTCCAGCAACAGCGCTGCTGTGACGCCTTCCAACCCGGCACCTGTTACACCGACCGCGCCAGTTACGCCGTCCGCTCCCGCTACGCCGGTACAGCCCAGCAATCCGGAGCCTGCTGCTCCGGCTCCTGCACAGCCTGACCCGGCACCGGCACAGCCCAGTAATCCGGAACCTGCACAGCCGTCTCAGCCGAGTGGTGGAGATTCGGGCAATTCGTCTGACAAATACGGTGAAGGTTACGACCGTTGGCATGGTTCTGTCAATTCTGCTCCTACCGATAACGGCTGTCCTCCTGAGGAGCACGAGGTCGGCTGGTGCTAACATTAGTAAAATTGTATAATTAGTAATATGCAAACTCGTAGTATAGAAGCGGCAAGTCTTCTTGCTACGAGTTTTCTATTTCTTAAGAATCACATCTGTATATTATAATAATGTAGGGAGCAAGCAAATGAAAAAAGAATTTGCGTTAGTGACTGTTACCGCTGTTACAACGCTTTTGCTTCTGGTAGGATGCGGCGTTAAGGTCACGAACATCTCGATTCCGGATGCTGCAACCATCGAAAAGGGTGAGAGCATTACGCTGCCGGTGAATTTCGGCACGGAGGATGCCCCTGCCGAGACGCCTGTTATCGCAACTGGGGAGTCTGCTTCGGCGGAAACCGCCGCGCAGGATGAAAAGTTTGCAAAGGCGGCTGAGAAGCTGACGCTCGCGTGGACTTCCTCCGATGAGAGCGTCGCTACGGTCGATGAGACCGGCACCGTTACAGCAGTCGCAGCCGGTGAGGCTGAAATCACCGCAGCGGTCAAGGATACCGAGATGCAGGATGTCTGTGTCATCACCGTTAAGGTGTCTGCGAAAGAATTGAAGGTTCCCGATACCTTGGATGTCAAGCTTAATGATACGGATGAAACCGCAATCGAAGCGAAATGCGAACCGAAAGATGCGTCCAACATTTCGTTTGATTTTGCTTCCAGCGATGAGGAGGTCGCCACCGTCGATAAGGACGGCAAGGTGAAGGTCCTTAAAGCCGGTGAGTGCGACATCACCACGACCCTCATGCAGGATGGCGAAAAAGTCACCGAGAAGACGACTCATGTGAAAGCGTTCTATGAGGTTGAAAGCATCACGCTCGATTCCAACGAAGGTAAACTGACGGTCGGTAACTCTCACACCATTAAGGCAACTGTTGTCCCCGAGAAGGTCTCTGCCGAGACTCCTATTGAGTGGTCGTCCAGCAACGAGAAGGTTGCTACCGTTGACTCCAATGGGAAGGTAACTGCCGTTTCTTCTGGGAATGCAACCATCACGGCGACTGCTGGTGAGGAGAGTGCCAACTACGAAGTGACGGTTGAACAGCCGAAGAAGGTCACGACCAGCAACAAGACTTATAAAAACAGCGGTTCCAGCAACAGTGCTGCCGTGACGCCGACTAATCCGGCACCTGTTGCGCCGGTTACGCCGTCTGCTCCCGCTACGCCGTCCGCTCCCGTTACGCCGGTACAGCCCAGTAATCCGGAGCCTGCTGCTCCGGCTCCTGTGCAGCCTGACCCGGCACCGGCACAGCCTAGTAACCCTGAACCGGCGCAGCCGAGCAATCCCGAGCCTGCACAGCCGTCTCAGCCGAGCGGTGGAGACTCCAACACCGACTGGTGGGGCACAGTGATTCCCGGTGAGGCTGATAAGAGTTGCCCTCCGGAAGATGTGGGCATCCTTTGCTAATGGCTTTTTGAAAAATAGTAAATTATAAGCAACCGGCAACTCGTAGAAGAAACACTCTTCTACGAGTTTGTTTTTTGAAAAGCAGTGTCTATTATTATAATAAGGTGGGAGTTAGCAAATGAAAAAAAAAAATGGGGACGGTTCCTAAATTGAGAAGTTGACATCAAAACCTCAAAAACGGGGACGGCGCAGTCGTTTTAACGACCTGCACCGTCCTCTTTTTGTAAAAGCATTCGCTCGTAGAAACGTAGAAAAGAACCGGTGAGGTAACAGCTTGTTACCCCACCACGAATAAAGTTGACTCGTTTTGAATAGTAGACATCAAAATGGAGTAAGGCCGCTTGCGGCCCGAATTTTGCAGCAAAAAGCCGGGAGCTTTCACTCCCGGTTCTCTTTATTGTGCGGTCATCATCATGTCGCAGTCGGCACATTTTATGCGCACAACCTTTGTCCCTCGCACGCTGTTGTGACAGCAGGGGCAAACATACTTGATGCTGTGGCTGTTGGGGTTACTTCCTGTCGGCTTGCCCGTGGCGTCCCCTGCGCCCTTGCCACGCGGGGCGTAGAAATCTTCAATGCGGTTCATGCTGATGTCCTGCCAGTCTTGTTCCAAAATGAACTCACACAGCGCGTCGGTCGGCTCGGTGATGCTCCATCCAACGCGCGGGTCGTAACTGATTTTCAAATCGCGGGCCTCGGCGGCCTCCTTAAATTTTTTGTTGTGGTATGCGCCGCCCCTGCTGCAATCCTGTATGCCGTTTTGAAGGTTCCACAAGTGTACACACTCGTGGAGGGTGGTCGCCACCACGTTTTCTATGGGCCGTGCAAGCGTCCCAGCGCCGATGTTAAGCTCATGGCGGGTTGTGTCTCCTCTCTGCCATGCCTTGGCTACGGTGACGTGTCCGTAGGCTCTGGGCGTGCTCTGTATCGTGATGATAGGCTCCTCCAACTCACCGTTGAAATACTTTACATTCAACGCGCGGAAAATTTTCTCCAAGTAACCAGCCGTCCGGGAAGTCTTAACAGTCTCTTTCATTTTCGTGTCCTCACTTTCGTTTTCCCAATCTTTGCCCGTGTTATCCCACCGGGATAAGGGGTTGCGGGTTGTTCCGCGATTAGCGGACAAAAGTGAGGTTGGATAGTTGTCAAGGTGACTGTGGAATACCGCAGCCATAATTTTAAAAAGCGAGGATATGCCGCAAAAGCTCCTTTACAATTTTCCAATCCACGCTTTTATAATTTTTAAAGGAACAACAAAAAACAGGATTGCCACGGCTATAATTTACTCCGCGGCAATCCTGTTCCCATGTTACAGGGCTTGCGTTTATTTTAAAAGTGTGGTACGATTGTGGTACTTGCAAAAAGGGTAATAAAAAAGCTCCTAATTTTCAACGCATCATCGAAGAAAATCAGAAGCTTAGTTTGGTGACCCGTACGGGAATCGAACCCATGTTACAGCCGTGAAAGGGCCGTGTCTTAAC
>OLZW01000986.1_pt1 | contig 22635 bp, 20 predicted proteins | sample 1674281 | NCBI WGS metagenome assembly OLZW01 (sample SAMEA103958157, study PRJEB25191) | human gut metagenome | biome: human-associated habitat [ENVO:00009003]; feature: intestine environment [ENVO:2100002]; material: feces | place: Germany | collected 2013/2015
CCCTCAAAGCCTTCCCACTGTTCAAAATTGATCATTGGAACCTCCTTGCTCCATTCCATGCGTTGGTTAGCATAGCCTAACTATTGAGCCTTTGAAAAGCCGCTCCTTGTTGGCGGCTTTCTGGGGGCGGACTGATCGGAGCAGCTCTGAACAAAAATTTGTCAAAGCGCCTCCTTGGACACACTGCACCCTTGAGAACCGCCCTGCTGCCAAAAGGCAGCGGCGAGATGTGGAGTTGCAGTGCTGCATGAACTATAATAACAAAGATATCGGTCAAAAGCAAGAGGAAACTGGTGGATTTTGCACAGCCTTAGCCGGCTGTGTCTGTACAGGGTGCACGAATCGGGCAGAAAAAACTTTACTGCAAAAAAGTTCCGGAAAATTTTCAAATAAGGGTTGACAAGACTAACTGCGTATGGTATTCTGTTCTCGCAACGAGGTTAGATTAACCTAACCGCTTGAAACGCGTTGCACCAGAACAGCAGAGGTACCTGCAATGCTTCTGCGCAAAACTCAAGTCTGCTATAGCGGTTAAGCTATACCGGACGTCAGGTTTGTCGTGGCGAGGCCACTCCATCTTGCTTGCGCAAGACCACCTTGTGGCTTAAAAGCCTCACTGGGGCTTTCATTGCTGCGCAAACGCCAATTCCTCCATTCCATTCTCTTTTTCAAAAGGAAGCTGCAGCATGGTTTGCTCTGCGGCCTCCGGCGCGGCATTCGGTGTGATTGGTACCGCATCGCGTGCAAAGAAAACAAAAACGGGACGTGCAGCTTGACCACCTGCACGCCCCGATTTTTGTTTTATATAGAAAAGGAACGATTTATTCCACGATCTCCGCAAGCGCCTGATACAGCTCTGCGGCCCCGCCGCCGGGGTATTCGACCGAGACAAAGGCATTGTTCAGGATGCACACCCCGTCGGAATAGACGGTAAGCAGCAGCTGATGATTCTCTGCGTCATCGTAATAGCTCACGGTGATGGAATCCACCGGAAATTCGTGGGAGTAGGAGGAATAGTTCTGGCTGAGCCGTCTGACACAGCGCACGCCGGAAAGCACTTCCGAAATGTTCTGATAGATCTCATCCGAACTGGAATAAACCTCGAACTCCATTTCGTTGGAGCTGGCAAAATTCTGCTGGTGCTCCGCCCGGACACTGGCCTGTGTGCTGGCGCTGATCTTTGATGCAAGGTCGATCTTGCTGGAAGGCAGGATGAGCACCAGAAGCAGCACCACCAGCACCACAAGGCCGAACCGGTACAGGATGCTCTTGTTCTTCATAAAGAGTCACGCCTCCTTTGGCGGTGTCCGGGTCAGACGCCGCTGGGCGAGGAAGAAGCCCACGGCGCTGGCGGCAAACACGAAATAATAGCTGGCGATGCGGTAGAGCATGAGCACGCTCATCACCTCACCGGAAGGCAAAAAGCTGCTGTACAGCAGCAGAAAGGCGGTCTCGATGGAGCCCATGCCTGCCACGTTGGGCAGGGCGTTGGAGACGAACAGCATCAGGCTGGTGAGCAGCTGCACCCGCGCAAAACTCAGCGGGGACAGCTGCATGAACCGAATGCACAGCCACGGCAGGCAGAACAGCAAAAACAGCTTGAGCGCCTGCAGGGCAAAAATCTGCACACAGCGGGCCTTGTCGGCCAGCAGCAGGCGGCTCTCGGTGCCCAGTACATCCAGCTGCTCCAGCCAGTCGGCCCGGCGCTGCTGCCATTTTTCGGTCTTGGGCAAAAAGCCCAGTGCCCAGCGGGCCAGATTCTGCACCAGCGGCGACACGCACACCAGCACCAGCGCCACGATCACCAGCGCTACCACAGCATATGCCATGGGCAGATATTTCAGCACGCCGGTGGTGTTGGCGGCCAGCCATTTGTGCTGGAGCAGCAGCATCACGGTGGCGTACAGCAGCACCGTGGTCTTGTGGAACACATATTGCAGGGTCATCAGGCCCACGCCGGGGCCAATGTCCAGCCCGGCCTGATGCAGATACCAGGTCTGCACCGGCACGGCACCCGCGCCCAGGGTGACCACGTTGCCAAAGGTGCCGCACCAGGCGTTGTCGATGCCCTGCCGCAGGGTGAAGCCGGGCAGCCGCCCCCGCACGATGACGTAGGAGACGCAGCCCTCCAGCAGCGGGTAGCTGATGCCCAGCGCCAGTACCACCAGCACCTGCCACAGGTTCAGCTGGGTGAGGGCGGCGGTGATCTCAGCCCAGTGATCCCGGAAGATGAGCACGATCACGCAGGTGAGCGCCAGCAGGATCAGCAGGGAAAATACGGCCTTTTTGCGGGAAGGCTGAGAGGCGGCAGACTGGTTCATGAGGGCAGGGACTCCTTTCAGACAGGATGAAACTTTTTTAAAAGTATAGCACAGCCGCAGGCCGTCTTTGTGAACGGAAGCCGAATTTTCTTGTGCAATCCGGCCCGGATGATAAAAAAGATGTCCGGAACGGAAAGAAACTGACAAATATTGCAGATTGTTTTGACACACTGCGTGCAAAAACGCCCCGGAAGATCACACGGATTTCCGGGGCGTTGAATTTAACAAGAATAAAACAAAAGACTTAGCGGGACTCGGTCAGCTCCCGGATCAGACGGACCAGGGTGGAGACATAGGCTTCGTTGGTGTAGTAGCGCTCGTAGAGCTTGCGGCAGTCGGCCTTCATGGCGGCCAGCTGGTCGGGGTGCTCGATGGCGTGGGCCAGCACCTTGGAAAGCTGGACGGGGTCGTCGTTGCGGTACACAAAGCCGTCCACCCCTTCCGTGATGAGCCCGGCGGTGCCGGTGTGCTCCGACACGATGGAAGGCTTGCCGAAGATCAGGCCCTCGGTCACAAAGGTGGGCATAGGGTCATCGCGGGAAGCGCACACAATGCAGGTGCACTGCTCCATCAGCGACTTGATCTCCGGGCGTTCCAGCCGCTTGCGGTAGAACACATTATGAGGGAACTGCTCGGTCAGGGCGTGCACATGGGCGGAGACGTCCCGGTCGGAAGCCTTGCCCACAAAGAGGAAGGAGGCCTTTTCCCGCACCTCCGGCGGCAGCAGGCGGATGGCTTCGCAGTAGATGTCCTGCCCCTTGCGCATCTCCATGGAGCCCACCGTGACAAACAGGGGCCGCCCGCCGGCATAGCTCAGGTCGTAGCGAGGGAAGCTCTCTCGGGCGTAGTCGGGCAGGCCGTAGATCAGCTGCTCCACCTTGAATTTGGGCCGCACCGAGTGCATGGCAGCGGTGGCGTGGGAGCCCACAGCGGCAATGTGCACGTTGTCGGCCAGCTCCTTGGGGATCTTGTGGGTGATGAAGGGATAGCCTGCAAAGGCGTCGTGCAGCCACCACAGCACCGGCACAAAGCCGCCGTTCAGGGTGCGCACGGCGGGGGCTTCCACCACCGTGTTGGCCAGCACAAAGTCTGCGCTGGAAGCCAGCTCCCACAGGGTGGAAGAGGTCACGCAGTCGCGGCGGGTGACCACGGCAGCTCCGGCCTCCAGAAAGAGCGGCAGAGAGCCCTCGTCCGAGGGGCCCAGTACCACCACTTCATAGCCAAGACTGCGCAGCACCGGGATGGCGCTCACCAGCACGATGGGCGCACCGGTCATGGTGAGTTCATGGCTCAGCACCACGGCGCGTTTGCCGGTGGCCGAGAATACGTCCTCGGCGCACAGCTCCCGGCGGAAGTGCAGCAGTGCCTGCGGGACGCAGCGGCAGTTCTGCGCCAGCTGGTTTGCCAGCCGCAGCAGTTCCAGCACATCGTCTTTGCCGCGGGCCGCCGCGCGGCAGCGGTCCAGCAGGGCGCGGGAGAGCAGGGCACAGCGCTGGCCGGGCAGGTGCTGGTCGGTCTGGTACAGGGCACTGCCGCCGTCGTAGCCGAACACGGCATCGCACACCACAAGGTCAGCCCCCTGCTGCAAGGCGGCTGCAAAATAGGTGAGGGCGGTGGAGGTGCACTCCACATCCTCGCTCACCAGCAGCACACCGTTCACGGAGGGGGTCAGCTCACCTTCCAGCCGGTCCACCAGCCGGAACTTGCGGTGCAGCTGCTCGGCCAGAGAAAGGGTCAGGGCATTGCGGCGGCCCGGAGCGTACACCAGCAGATAGGTGCTCTGGGTGTCGGTATAGGTCTGTTCCCGCAGCTGGCGGCGCTGCAGGGGGCTGTAACTGCTGTACATGTACGAACCCCCTTCAATGCCGGTGGAACAGGCCCAGCAGCTTGCGCAGCGGAGCCGTGAGCTTCCAGCTGCTGCTGGCCAGCACGTTTTCCAGCGAGGCTTCGTAGGCGGCCCGGCTGTTCTGCAGGTCGGCCAGATGCTGCTGCTGTTCTGCCAGCTGCTTGCGCAGCTGCTGGATCTCGGCGTTTGCCTCCAGCAGCTGTTCGGTGCCCTGACGGGACACGGCCTCGGTCTCTTCCTTGAGCACGGTCAGCGCCCGCAGCAGGGCCTTGCCGGGCTGCTCATGCAGGTAGCGGCCCAGGGGATAGTAGCGATATTTCACCGCAAACCGCAGCCCGGCGGGGAAGCCTACGGCACTTTCCACTGTCAGGTTGGGGTCGATGTTCATAAACAGCATGGTGCCCTCCTGCAGGGCGTTGCCGTTGAGGATGTGGTAGCTGAGCCGCTCGTCTGAGAGGGAAAAATCGGTGATGCAGCAGGCAAATTCACCGGGATCCAGCCGCAGAGCCCTGGCCTCCACGGGCAACTCGAACACAGCTGACACTTCGTGGGTCAGCTCGTCGTAGGAGTCAGGGGCAACGGTCAGGCACTCATGGGGCGAAAAACCGGAGCCGGAGTCGTAGAACAGCTGGGGCAGAAGCAGAGCACCCTGTTCGGTGTCGGCACCCTGCGAGGCCAGCACGGCCTCATATTTCAGCACCTGCTGCTCTAGCTCCAGGCACCGTTGCGCCAGCCGGGAAACGCCTTCGTCCGACAGCCGGAGCTGCTGTTCCAGTTCGGCCACGCGGCTGCCTGCCGCGTCCAGGGTCTGGGGGGCATCGTTGTTCATAACCGGATTCTCCTCTTGTTTTATAGGATACGGCTGCACCGCAGCAGCCGGGGAAATCAATGCTGCGAAAGCGCGGGGGTGCGCCGCTGGGCCTGCCGCCGTGCGGCCGAGGCTTTGACGATCCAGCTGCGCCGCAGGTTCAGCAGGGCGCACACCAGCCCGATGGAGGCAAACGCGATCACGTTCTGCAGCAGCATACCGCGCAGCGGGTGGTCTGTAAAGTGAGCCGCGAACAGATACCACGGAATGGCGATAAGCTCCACCGTGTGGATGCAGAAGATGTTCAGCGAGTTGCGGCCGATGGCCTGCAGGCCCTGTGCGATGGGGCCGGTAAAACGGTTGAGCCGCATGAACAGGCGGATGAACAAAAAGCCGGTGGCGGCATCCAGCAGGATGCTCAACGGGCCCAGGGTCCACTCGCCCATGGAAATGCAGTCGGTGCTCTGGGCAAGCAGAGCTCCCACAGCGGTCAGAGCTGTGCCGCCCAGCAGGATGTACAGGGTGCGGCGGGGCAGGGGCTTGTCCAGCCAGCGGTTCTTCTTGGCCAGATAGCCGATGTAAAGGTAGGGCACGATCACGGCCCCCTGCGAAAGGCTGAAGGGCAGCTCCCACACCAGTGTGGTGCCCCAGCCCAGCAGCATGATGCCGAGCACAGCCCAGTGTGTGTATTTCTCCGGGAAGATATTCAGGATGGCGTCCAGCAGCACCCAGCCGATCAGCAGCGAGAGCAGATACCACATGGGGCCGGTGGAAAAGAACTGCTGCCCGGCATAAGTAGTGGTGTGGGGCAGCCCCAGCAGAAAGCCGCCGGCCACCTTGAGGGTCTCGGTGACGCTGCTGGGGAAGTAATGGAACGCCATGTAGTGGCACAGCAGATGCAAGAGCGAAGTGCACACCGCCGTGATGCAGTAGGGCTTGAGCAGCGCTCTGAGCTGCTGCTGGATGCACTTGCCGATGGAGCGCTTGCGGAAACCGTAGCCGCTGGCAATGAAAAAGGCCGCCATCAGGGCCTCACGATAGATGAACGGGAAAAACGCCGTGAGCGACAGCCCGCCGGAGATCTGCATGGGGTAGAGTTCGGCGGTGTGGGCCAGCACGATGGTGATCATGCCCACGCCCTTGAGCATGTCGAACATGCCGATGGAGTTGACGGTGCTGGGTCTGGTGCCTTCCATGAAAAGGGTCCTTCCTTGCGCCGTCCGGAAACATGTGACCAACAGGCGCATACAGTAAAAAATGATCCATTTATAAGGATATAAGGCTAGTATAATGCTTTTTGTGCACACTGTCAATTTTGAATTGCCCACCGCCGGGTGGCAATTGTTGTCTTTACCGATAAAAAAGCCCGGCAGAAGGGCCGAATTTCTGGGCAGACGGCACAGGCTGCGGATGGAAAAAACAAGATGTGCAAGATTTAATTGCCAAAAATGGAAATTAAATCTTGCAAAAGTATTGCATTGCCAATGGCGGTATTGTATACTGAACACAATCGAAAAAGCGGCCCGGCCCCGGGTGGGCCCGGCTGCAGGAATGTAAAAAACAGTGACGTGGAGGCTAACATGGTTCATTCGCTGTATCAGTCTCTGAACAATCTGGAAACGATCTACGCAGACCGGATTGGTATCCGCTATTATGATGAGGCCAAGGGCGGCGTGGTGGAGGTGCCCTTCCGGCAGTACGCTGCAGACCTGCGGCGGTTCGTGGCATTTTTACGCAGCCGCACCCCGAACCCCCTGGGACAGCGGGTGGCCATCCTGGCCCGCAACAGCTACCACTATATGATGTGTATGTACGGCGCAGTGCTGGCCGGAGCTGTGGCAGTGCCGCTGAACACCGGCAAGAACTGGGACGAGATCCGCTACGAGCTGGATCTGGTGGAGCCGGTGTGCGTGCTCCATGACGGCGAGTACCTGAGCCGGGAGCCGGCTCTGGGCCAGGCGTACGGGGACCGTCTGGTGCCTATGGACGCCTTTACCGCCTTTGAGCCTGCGATGGAAATCACCGAGGTGCCGGACCTCAGCGCACTGGCCTTTATCATGTTCACCTCCGGCACCACCGGCCGCAGCAAGGGCGTTATGCTGTCTCAGAAGAACCTGTTCACCGCCATGCCTGCCTTCCTGACCCCCTTTGAGGATGTGCGGAGCCAGACCGGCTGGAACACCGACGCGTTCAGCTCTCTGTCCTGCCTGCCCATGTTCCACATTTCGGCCATGACCAGCCTGGTGTCCTGGAGCATCACCGGCCACTGCGTGAACCTGTGCAACGACCTGAAATATTTCTACCGGGACCTGGGGGCCATGCGGAGTGACGTGATGGCTGTGGTGCCGGTGCTGCTGAAGAGCATTTATCATGATGTGATGAAGGGCAAACGGGAGCGTCTGAACGGCCTGCGTATGCTGACCTGCGGCGCAGCCATGTTCGACCCTGCCATGCTCCAGGATCTGATGGACCGGGGCTTCTTCATCGCCCAGATGTACGGCCTTACCGAGACCTGCGGGGATGGTGCCTGGAACTCCTCCCAGGAGGAAAAGTACCTGACCAGCGTGGGCCATGTGGACGACAGCTGCCAGTACAAGCTGGAGGACGGGGAACTGTGCATGCGTGGCGACCCGGTGATGCTGGGCTACTACAAGGACCCGGAGGCCACCGCCGAGGTGCTGGACGCCGAGGGCTGGTTCCACACCGGCGACATTGCCCGGGTGGAGCCGGACGGCTATATGTACCTGACCGGCCGCAAAAAGAACGTGATCATCCTGGGCAGCGGCGAGAATGTGAGCCCCGAGGAGCTGGAAAAGCTGCTGGCTCCCTGCGCTGCCATCCGGGAGTGCAGGGTCTGCGAGCGGAACCAGCGCATCTGCGCCGTGGTCTGCTGCGACCCGGACCAGCAGGACGCTGTGCGGGACTTTGTTACCAAGGTGAACCGCACCCTGCCCCTGTACAAGCACATGGTGGTGGAGTTCTCGGCCCAGCCCCTGCCTCGTAACGCTGCTGGCAAGCTGCTGCGGTCCTGAATCTTAGCGGAAAAAGCCGGTCTCATGGTGGGAAAGTTCCCACAAGGCGTTATGGCCGTGAGACTGGCATTTTTGAAGAATAGAGAGGGAAACGATAATGGAACTACATAAACCGAAAAATCTGTATGAGCTGCTGACGCTGAACATGGAGCAGCGATTTGCGGACCGGGTGGCCTTCCGCTGGTACGACGCCGACCAGGATGTGGTGGTGGAAAAGCACTTCGGGGAGTATGCGCAGGACATCCGCCGCGCGGTGAACTACTACCTGAGCACCATCCCGGACATTCAGGGCAAGCGGGTGTGCGTGTGGAGCAACAACAGCTACCACTACGCCGTGAACTGCTACGGTGTCATGATGGCGGGCGGCGTCATCGTGCCCATGAACCAGCGCAAGAGCTGGGATGAGCTGCACCGGGAGCTGGAGCTGGTGGAGCCTTCCGCCATCCTGACCGACGGCGATGACTACGGCTGCAACGAGGAGATGCAGGCGGCTTACGGCAGCCTGCTGCGCCCCATGGATGCCTACAAGGCTTACGAGCCTGCAGAGCTTGTGAACCGCATCCAGCCCGAGGAGCTGATGGTGCTGATGTTCACCTCCGGCACCACTGGCCGCAGCAAGGGCGTCATGCTCTGCGAGCGGAACTTCTTTGCGGTGATGCCCCACCATGTACGGGTGGGGCAGCGATTCTGCCAGCTGAAAAATGACCCGGACCTGCTGGTCAGCCACATGACCCTGCTGCCCATGTTCCACCTGGGTGCCTTTGGCTGCCTGTTCACCTGGGCCTGGATGGGCTGGGCCCAGAACCTGGGCAGCCTGCGGTCCTTCTATAAGGACCTGAAGCGGATGCCCAGCCAGGCCATGGCCGCCGTGCCGGTGCTGGTGCAGTCCATCCACCACGACCTGATGACCGGCAAGCAGGACAAGCTGGGGGATCTGTGGGCTCTGAACTGTATGTCTGCGATGTTTGACCCCCAGACCCTGATGGACCTCCACGACCACGGCATGGTGATCTCCCAGCTCTACGGCAGCACCGAGACCACCGGCGGCGGCCTCATCAACTTTGCGGAGGATGCCAAGCACATCGGCTCCATCGGCAAGGACGACGGCCACTGCGAGATCAAGCTGGACAACGGCGAGCTGTGTATGCGGGGCGGCGATGTGATGCTGGGCTACTATAAGGATCCGGAGGGCACCGCTGAAGTGGTGGACGCCGAGGGCTGGTTCCACACCGGAGACCTGGCCCGGGTGGACGAGGATGGCTACTACTTCCTCACCGGACGCAAAAAGAACGTGATCATCCTGGGCAGCGGCGAGAACGTCAGCCCCGAAGAGCTGGAGGGCCTGCTGGAAAAATGCCCTGCCGTGAAGGAATGCCTGGTGAAGGAAAAGGGCAAGAAGATTTGCGCTGTGGTCTGCTGCGAGGAAGCCGACCAGCAGACGGTGCGGGACTTCATCACCGAGACCAACCGTACTCTGCCCCTGTACAAGCGCATGAGCGCAGTGGAATTCTCCGCCCAGCCCTTGCCCCGCAACGCCATGGGCAAGCTGATGCGCTGAGGCCTGCAGCCCTGATTTTGCGGTTTGTGCCGCATACTCTGCAAAAAAACTGGGCAAACCCATAGGGGTTGTGCTATACTGAGGGCAGAACCGTGCTGATCCTGATCGGCACACCCAAAATCCGTCACGGAAAGGAAGAACATTTCTATGGAACGAGCAGAAATCATGTCCCAGATCCTGGCCATCCTGGAGGATGTGGCAGAGATCGCGCCGGAAGATGTCAACGAGAACAGCGTCCTGATGGACGACCTGGATCTGTCCTCGATGGAGATCCTGACCATCGTGGCTGACCTGGAAGAGACTTTCGGCCTGCGCATCCCGGAAAAGGAGCTGCGCAACTTTGTCACCATCAGTGACCTGGCCGATTATCTGGTAGCCAATGCCGGGTGAGCCGATGAAAGCAGCACAGCGTTCGGCGGAGTATGTCTTTCAGGGCATCATGTACTATTTCCGCCGGGAAAAAGTGTGCCCCCGGTATCAGTTCACCCTGAAGGACCCGGTGGATCCGGCCCTGCTGCAACAAGCGCTGGATGCCGCGCTGGAAGCTGCCCCCTATTACCGGGTGCGGCTGGTGTGGGAGAAGCGCAAAGCCTTTCTGGAACCGAATCCGGAACCCTGCCTTGTCTACCCGGACAGCGTGATGCGGGAGATGCCGGAGCAGACGAACGGCTACTTCTTTGCCGTGCACTGTGCACAGAATACCGTGTACTTTGACTGGTTCCACTTCATCGCGGACGGCCACGGGGTATCGCCCTTCCTCACCCGCATCCTGGAGCTGTACTGTAACCTGCGCTACGGTACCGCCTTTGCCAACCCGCCCATCCCCTGCAGCCCGGCCTACGACATCGCAAAGCTGGTGGAGCAGTACCCGCTGCAGGTCATGGACGAGACTACGATGCAGCGGGAGGTGGTGGACACCTGCGAGGAGCCCATGCACCGCATCCGAATCCGGTTCGCCAAAAAGGATCTGGTGGCCAAAGGCGTGCAGAACGGCGTCAAGCCCTTCTGCGCCCTCATGGGCCTGCTGTGCATCGCGCTGGGAGAGTATCTGGGCAAGGACACCATCCAGTATTCCTATTCCGCCGACACCCGGGACGCTGTAAACGTGCCGGATGCCCTTTACAACTGCGTATGCTCCTTCCAGGGTGGGGTGGACCTGCCCCAGGGGGTACGGCTGGAGCAGTTCGTGCAGGAGATGGATGCCGCCGTCAAGGCCAGCCTGACCCCGGAGCGCAAGCGCCGCCGGATGGCTGACCAAATGGGCTGGGTCTACAAGGTGGACCAGCAGAAGGCCCCCCTGCGCATCAAGCAGCGTGTGTTCCAGATGGGCGAGTACATCAGCGGCATCCCGGCAGATTTCTGGTTCAGCTATCTGGGCAATCCCCTCATGCCGGCAACGCCGGAGCTGGAGCAGTACACCACCGATTTTGGGGTGTGGGTGCCGCCGGAGGGCGGCTCCCTGTGCGTGGAAGCCTCCACCCTCAACGGGGTGATCACCCTTTGCATCGAGAACAAGGTGCCGAAGGCCGGCCTGCCGGAGATCCTGCGGCAGGTGCTGGAGGCCGAGGGCATCCCGGTGCTGGAAGCCCAGGCACTGGACGAAGTATAAACAAAAGGCAAAAGCAGCCTTTCCGGAGAAGATCCGGGAAGGCTGCTTTTTTGCATCTTATTCGGTCCGGGCCGGGCGGGTGGTCACCTCGCCGCAGCGTAATGCCAGCGGGCGGCCGTTCTCCCGCTGGACCACCAGCCGCCCTTCCTCGTCGATGGCAAGAGCCTTTGCGGCGTAGGTCTCGGTGCCGGTGCACACGGTGACCCAGTGCCCGGGCACAAAGCAGCGGGCGCGGTATTCGTCCAGACAGTCAAAGGCGGGGCAGAGGGCCAGCAGCTGCCGGGCGATGGCCCCGGCCAGCGCGGCCCGGCTTACAGGGGCAGGGCCGCCCGGATAGAGACTGCCGGCCTTTTCGGCCAGTTCCGGGGGCCAGTCGGCGGCGGTGGCGGTCAGGTTCAGGCCGATGCCCACCACCAGCCACTCCAGCCGCCCGCTCTCCAGGTCGGTGCCGGCTTCGGTGAGGATGCCGCACACCTTTTTGCCCTGATAATACAGGTCGTTGACCCACTTGATGCCCAGTTCCAGCCCGCACAGCTCCTGTACCGCCCGGCACACCGCCACGGCGGCCCCGATGGTGGCCGTCTGGGCGCTGGCCGCCGGGACCGCCGGGCGCAGCAGTACCGAGAGGTACACGCCCTTCCCGGACGGGCTTTCAAATACACGACCCAACCGTCCCCGGCCTGCGCTCTGGTGGGCTGTGAGCACCAGCGTGCCGTGGGGCGCACCGTCCAGCGCCAGCAGCTTGGCCGTCCGGTTGGAGCTTTCCAGTGTGTCGTACACCTGCACCGGGGCGGGGTAGGGGCCCACGGCCTCGGCACAGAAGGGGTCGCCGCCCAGCAGCCGATACCCCCGGCGGGAGACGGCTTCCAGTGCGTAACCCTGTGCGGTGAGGGCGGCAGCCGCCTTGTGGACGGCGGCGCGGCTCACGCCCAGCTGTCCGGCCAGCTGCTGGCCGGAGATATAGGCACCCCCGGCGGCACTCAGTGCCTGCAGAAGGGCCTGACGGGTGGTGGAAGGCATGGCGGTAAGGCTCCTTTCGTGCTATACTATAACCACATTGTAGCATGGAACGGGCAAAACACAATGTTTTTGAAAAAAATCTGCGGTTTGTGCAGGGAATGCGGCGGCTGTCTCGTTTGAATCAACAGAAGGGCCGTGCAGAGCACCGCCCTCCACAGCCGGAAAGGAGGATGAGCAGGTCGTTGACAACACTGGAATTCAGCGCGATGGTGCAACAATATCAATCCCTGGTCTACACGGTTTGTCATCAGCTGGTGCCGGACGTGGGGGATGCGCAGGATCTGACCCAGGAGACCTTTCTGGCGGCATGGCGGGCCATCGACCGCTGTCCGCCCGGCTTTGAAAAGCAATGGCTGGCCCGCATTGCGGCCAACAAAGCCAAGGATTACTTACGCAGCGCATGGGTGCGCCGGGTGAACACGCCGGGCGACGAGGTGCTGGCGCTGGAGGGGGCACCGCCCGGCCTGGAGCCGGAACAGCAGGTGCTGGACACGCTGGGAGCGGAAGAGCTCACCCGCATGATCCTGGACCTGCGGGAGCCCTACAAGACACCCTGTCGTCTGGTGCTGCTGGAACAGCACACCATGGCCGAGGCGGCACGTCTGTGCGGCCGCCCGGAAAAAACCGTGAACGCGCAGATCTACCGGGCCAAAAAGATGCTGGTACAGCAGATCCGGGAACAACAGGAAGGGAGGAGCGTACATGGAACTGTTTGATCAGAACGGATGCCTGACCGAGGAAGGGCTGCACGCCGTCATCGGCGGGCAGCTGGACGAGCTGGGCAGGCTGGAAGCCGCCGAGCACCTGTCCTACTGCGACAAGTGCATGGACCGGTACACAGCCCTGCTCACCGCCGATGTGCTGGAAGAGCTGCCGCGCTCCGCCCGCGGGGCTGTGATGGGCACCATCTGGGTGCGGCTGATGCAGAACACCTGGGGCCGGGCCGCCGTAGCCGCTGTGGCGGCGGTGCTGGCGCTGACCATGTGGCGCTCCGGCACCCTGGAACAGATCCTGTCCACCGGCGAAACGGTGCGCAGCTGGCTGCCCGAAACCACCCAGACCACGGAGCCGGAACAGCTGGGCAGGCCCGTGCAGGACGACGAACGCACCCCCACCCAGCCGGAACAGCTGGGCAAGCCGGTGCAGGATAAAGAGCCTGCGCCCACCTTGTCCCAGAAGCTGACCGGCACGCTGGACAGCCTGCTGTTCGGCAAAAATGAATCTGCGGCAGAGCCTGACGCTGCCGTTTCCAACCAGAAGAAATGAGGGAATATTTATGAAGAAAAATGGCATTCTGACCTTCCTCTTTGCCTTTGTCCCGGGTGCGGGCCAGATGTATCAGGGGTACATGAAACGAGGACTCTCGCTCATCACGCTGTTCTTCCTGTGCATAATGGCTGGTATGCTGCTGCTGGAACAGCTGGTTCTGACGGCGCTCATCGTGTGGATGTACAGCTTTTTTGACACCTTCAACCTGCGGGCACAGTTCATTGCCGGGACGGCCCCTGCGGACGACTATCTGGTGCACTTCAACACGAAGGACGCGCGCCTGACCCTGTTCTTCCGCGACAGCCACAAGCTGGTGGGCTGGGCCCTCATTGCACTGGGCGCAATGGTGGCTTACCAGAACATCGTCATGCGGGTGCTGGGCGATGTGATGTGGCGCTGGGGCCAGAACAACCCCTTCTTCCGCGCGGTCTATCTGATGCTGGATGAACTGCCGGAAGTGGTGGTGTGCGTGGCACTCATCGTGTGCGGCCTGTGGCTGGTGCGCGGCCCCAAGGGCAAAAAGGTGCACCGCAAAAAGGCGGAAGAACCGGAGGACGAGGACTTCCGCGAGTACACCGCAGCCGAAGCCGATGCACCGGAAGCCCCGGAGGAAACCGCAGACTTTGCCATGCCGAAGCTCAGCGCTCTGCTGGGCGACCCGGTGACCCCGGAGGACCCCGAAGAGCCGGAACAGCCGGAGAATGCGGAGGGCGACGATGGACGAACCGAATAAGACGGCAGCGACGGAGCCGGAAACCCGGCCGGAAGCTGCAAAGCTGCAGGACGCCCCCCGCCGCCGGGTGGGCAGCCTGACGCTGGGCGCCTGCCTGATCGCAGCGGGCATCTTCTTCCTGTGTTATTACTTTGTGCCGGGCTTTGACTGGCAGCTGGTGGTGCGCATCGCCCCGGCGGCAGCCCTGGTGCTGCTGGGATGTGAGGTGCTGTTCTTCGCCGCCCGGCCGGGCCGCTGGAAGTATGATTTTGTCTCGGTGCTGGTCTGTCTGGGGCTCATCGCAGTTTGTATGTGCCTGAGCTTTCTGCCCATGGTGTGGAGCAAGATCGACCCTGCCCGTGGACAGAACGAGATGAAGCTGAGCAAGGCGTACACCACACAGGTGTATGAGGCCCTCCGGAAGGAAAACCCGGACCTCCGCCTGCGGGATGTGTACACCGACCTGTATCTTTACGCCAACAGCGTGGATGACCTGCAGGAGCTGCAGCCAAGTGACGGGCACCTGAGCCTGACCGTGATGCTGTATGGCCCCTACGACAGCACCGGAGCCTTTGCGCAGGACTGCTGCAGCGTGGCCGGTACGGTGCGGGCTGGCACCCTGCAGCCGGATGAACTGCGCATCGTGTGGTCGCCGGACAACGACCCGGGCCAGAGCCTGGATTCCGGTACCCTGCAGCGTGTGGAACAGTACACACTGGAACTGGACGGCACGGTGCAGCTGGACTGGACCGCGGATGAGATGGAACGGCAGGTCGAAGTGCAGTATCTGCTGGACGAAGAAAATGAGCCGGAAGAGGACACTGCGCCCAGCGAAGAGGCCGAGCCAGAGGCGGCTGCATAAAAACTGAAAAAGCGCCCGCTGTGGAGTTTTCCACAGCGGGCGCTTTGCTTGTTGAAAAAGAGCTTAGAGCTTCTTGCCGGTGAGCAGCTCGTAGGCCTCCAGATACTTGGCGATGGTCTTGTCGATCACGTCCTGGGGCAGGTCGTAGTTGCTGTCCGGATGGGCCTTCAGCCAGTCACGGACGAACTGCTTGTCGAAAGAGGGCTGGCCGTGGCCCGGCTCATAGCCCTCCAGCGGCCAGAAGCGGGAGGAATCCGGGGTGAGCATCTCATCGCCCAGCACCACGTTGCCGTCCTCATCCAGACCAAACTCGAACTTGGTGTCGGCAATGATGATGCCGCGGGTCAGGGCGTACTCGGCGCACTTCTTGTACAGGGCGATGGTGTAGTCCCGCAGCTTGGTGGCGTACTCCAGGCCGTGGCCGGGGAACTGCTTTTCCAGCACCTCAATGCTGCGCTCGTAGGAGATGTTCTCGTCGTGGTCGCCGATCTCTGCCTTGGTGGAGGGGGTGTAGATGGGCTCCGGCAGCTTCTGGGACTCCTGCAGGCCCTCGGGCAGCTGGATGCCGCACACCTTGCCGGTCTTTTGGTAGCTGGCCCAGCCGCTGCCGGTGATGTAGCCGCGCACGATGCACTCGATGGGCAGCATGGTCAGCTTGCGGCACAGCATGCTGTTGCCGTCGAACTGGGGCTGCCGGAAGAACTCCGGCATATCCTTCACGTCCACGCTCAGCATATGGTTGGGCAGCAGATCCTTGGTGTAGTCGAACCAGAACTTGCTCATCTGGGTGAGCACGGTGCCCTTTTTGGTCACCTTGTTTTTCAGGATGACATCAAACGCAGAAATGCGGTCGGTGGCAACCATGATCAGGCTGTTGCCATTGTCGTAAATTTCACGGACTTTGCCTTCTTTGATGGGCTTGAATGCAGTCATAGTCAAACACTCCATTTCCCTTTTTCCGGCCGCCGGGCGCGGCACATCCTTACAGCACTATTGTACCATGCCCGCTGCCGGTTTGAAAGAAACAGATGGGAGAGATTTGCCCCGCGTTTTGCAAATTTCTCGTGAAAAATGTGCAAAAATCATCGGATGAATTCGTCGTTTTGACGATAAAAGTCGTACTTTCAGTGCGAATGAGACAAAAAACGACCCGCTTTTTTGTGGAATGCGCAGATGGACACAGCCCGGCGGATAGGGTATGCTGAAAGGCGGCAGCTTTGCTGTACAGAAAGGAAAATTCTGCTTATGATACCTCAGATCATTGCGCACCGTGGCGCATCCTATCTGGCACCGGAAAACACGCTGGCGGCCTTCCGCAAGGCCATGGAGATCGGCGCGGACGGTGTGGAAATGGACGTACAAAAGACGCTGGACGGCGGCCTTGTGATCCACCACGACTATATCATTGACCTGCACACCGATATTTCCGGCCGTATCTACGATATGACCGAGGGCGAACTGAAAGACCTGGACTTCGGCAGCTGGAAGGACGTTGCCTATAAAGATGAGAAGATCGCCACCCTGGCCGAGGCCCTGGCCCTGTGCAGGAGCATGGAGGGCTGCACCGTGCAGCTGGAGCTGAAATCCACCATGGACAACGACCCGGCTTTTGTGTCCGGTGTGGTGGATGCCATCCGCGCGGCAGACATCGCCGACCGACTGGTACTTATTTCGTTCAACCACGACCTGCTGCGGCAGGCCAAGGCGCTGATGCCGGAACTGCGGGTGGGCGTGCTGCTGTACGGCGCATTCGAGAGCATGGTGCTGCCGCCGCCGGTCATCTGGAAGGACCTGGGCCTGGTGAACGGCATGGAGGATGAGGAAGCGGCGCTGGACGAAGAGCTGGCCGCCCTGCCGGTGGATGCGGGCATGGACCCGGATGAGGAAAACGGCTGGATGACCCGCTGGGTGAACGACAAGGTGAGCATGCTGCGGGCAAACTTCCCCGGGGAGAGCCTGCAGGCGGTGGCAAAGCATCTGGCCGACCAGCACAACCCGGTGGCCTATGTCAAAAGCCTGGACTTTGCGCCGGAGTACGTCAGCTGCGAATACCACACCGCCTACAGCAACCCGGACTTTATCCCAAAGCTGCAGGCCATGGGGGTCAAGGTGGCCCTGTGGACCGTGGACACGGAAAAGGCTGTCCGGAGCCTGCTGCCCCTGGGGCCGGACTGCATCGTGACCAACCGCCCGGACCGCGTGCGGGAATGGGTGGAAGAAAATCAGTGACACAGAGATCGGAAAGGCTTCTCCTTTGGGAGAAGTCTTTTTTGCTGCCCTTGACAAACAGGGACAGTGGGATTACAATAGTCTCATATCGAACAGTTTTATAGAAAACAGTTTGAGCAAAAAACAATTCAGAAGGAACCGATCGTATGTGTGACGAAAAACAGAACGAATGCAGAGACCACGGGGATCCGCCCTGGGAGGGGCCGCAGGTCATCCCGGCCCAGATCCGCCGGGTAGACAACCTGATCTTCCGCAAGATCAACCAGTTTGCCCGCGCCAACGGTGTGGAGCAGGCCACCCCGATGCACGGTTGGATCATCGAGTATCTTTACCGGCACCGGGAGGAGCAGGTGTTCCAGCGGGACATTGAGCGGGAGTTTTCCATTACCCGCTCCACCGTGACCAACATCCTGCAGCTGATGGAGCGCAAGGGCTACATCCAGCGCCAGAGCGTGCCGCAGGATGCCCGGCTGAAACAGCTGGTGCTGACGGAAGAGGGCGTCCGCTTCCATGAAAACACCATCCTCTCCTTCCACCAGACGGACGACTATGTGGCCAATCTGCTGACGGAAGAGGAAAACGCCGAGCTGCTCCGGCTGCTGAACAAGCTGCGGGACGCGCTGAAGTAAACCATTTGAAATGGCCGCCGCATGCGCTCTGGCCATATTCAGCGGAAGAATTATTTTGCTTTGCATTTGCGTGGAAAGCTCCCGGTTGGCCCGCCCAAGTATAACGCAAGAGTGTTCGACTCTTGTCAAAACGCCGAAAAGATGTTTGTGAAAATGTTAATTATGAACAATTTCCGAAAGTTTTGCAAACATCTTGACATTAAATCTGTTTTGTATAGAATTGTTTTGTACCAAACAAATAAAATTAACAGGAGGTAACTCAGATGATCAAAAAGCTCGTGTCACATCTGGGCGAGTACAAACGCGCCGCAGTCCTGACACCGCTCTTTGCAGCCCTGGAAGCCGTGATGGATGTGCTGCTGCCCACCATCATGGCCTTTATCATTGACCTGGGCATTGAAAAGGGCGATATGCACGCCATCGTCAAGTATGGTCTGCTCACCTTTCTTGTGGCAGCCATTGCGCTGCTGCTGGGCGTTCTGGCCGGTAAATATGCCGCCGAGGCATCCACCGGCTTTGCCGGCAATCTGCGCGATGCCATGTATGAGAACATCCAGCACTATTCCTTCTCCAACATCGACAAGTTCTCCACGGCGGGCCTTGTCACCCGTATGACCACCGATGTGACCAACGTGCAGAATGCGTTCCAGATGATCGAGCGCATGTGCGTGCGTGCCCCGGTGCATCTGGTGTTCGCACTGTTCATGGCTGTGGTCATCGGCGGCCCGTTGTCGCTGGTGTTCGTGGTGGCGGTAGTCTTTCTGGTGGTGGTGCTGGCCAGCATCATGATCCCCACCTTCCACATCTTTGACCGGGTGTTCAAGAACTACGACAACCTGAACGCCTCGGTGCAGGAGAATGTGTCCGCCATCCGCGTGGTCAAGAGCTTTGTGCGCGAGGGCTTTGAGAACGAGAAGTACACCAAGGCCTGCGAGAGCCTGTACAACCAGTTCGTCAAGGCCGAGAGCCGCCTGAGCTTCAACAACCCTGCCATGCTCACCGCCGTTTACGGCTGCAACATCGCCCTGAGCTGGCTGGGTGCCAAATATGTGCTGCATGGTGCCATCACCACCGGTCAGCTCAACGCCCTGTTCGGATACATCATGAACATCCTCATGGCCCTGATGATGCTGAGCATGGCCTTTGTCATGATCTCCATGTCGGCCGCTTCCGCCAAGCGTATCGTGGAAGTGCTGGATGAGACCACCGACCTGCCCCCGGCCAAGCAGCCGGTGCAGCAGGTGAAGGACGGCAGCATCGAGTTCGACCATGTTTCCTTTCAATATAAGCATGGTTCGGGCCGTCCGGTGCTGAACGATATCACCTTTTCCATCAAGCCCGGCGAGACGCTGGGCATCATCGGCGGAACCGGCAGTGCAAAGTCCAGCCTGGTGCAGCTGATCCCCCGCCTGTACGATGCCGAAAGCGGTACCGTGCGGGTAGGCGGCGTGGATGTGCGGGATTACAACCTGGACGTCCTGCGCCACGAAGTGTCCATGGTGCTGCAGAAGAACGTGCTGTTCAGCGGCACCATCCTCGACAACCTGCGCTGGGGCGACGCGAACGCCAGCGAGGAAGAGTGCATCCGCATGGCAAAGCTGGCCTGTGCGGATGAATTCATCGAGCGCTTCCCGGATAAGTACAATACCTGGATCGAGCAGGGCGGCTCCAACGTGTCCGGCGGCCAGAAGCAGCGTCTGACCATTGCCCGGGCCCTGCTGCGAAAGCCCAAGGTGCTGATCCTGGACGACTCCACCAGCGCGGTGGACACCGCCACCGACGCCAAGATCCGCAAGGCCTTCCGGGAAGAGATCCCCGGCACCACCAAGATCATCATTGCACAGCGCATCTCCTCGGTGCAGGATGCAGACCGCATCCTGGTGCTGGACAACGGCCAGATCAACGGCCTGGGCACCCACGAGGAGCTGCTCAGGACCAACGCCATTTATCAGGAAGTTTACAACAGCCAGACCCAGGGCGGCGGCGACTTCGACAAGCAGGGAGGTGAGCAGTAATGGCACAGGTAAAAGAGGTAAAAGGCCCCGGCGGTCCCCGCGGCATGGGCCCGAAACCCAAGGTGGAAAACCCGGGCAAGCTGCTCCGGCGCATCATGGATGAAGTGTTCCGCAACTACCTGCCCCACTGCATCCTTGTGCTTATCTGCATCGTGGTCAGTGCGCTGGCCAATGTGCAGGCCAGCCTGTTTTTGCAGACTTTGATGGACGATTATATCGTGCCCATGACCCACCAGCAGAACCCCAGCTTTGCACCGCTGGCCGGGGCACTGCTGCGGGTGGGCTGCATCTACCTTGTGGGTATTCTGGCAGCATGGATCAATGCCCGCGTTATGGTCAACGTAACGCAGGGCACGCTGCGCAACCTGCGCACCAAGCTGTTCACCCACATGGAAAGCCTGCCCATCTCCTATTTTGACCAGCACCCCCACGGCGATATCATGTCCGTGTACACCAACGATGTAGATACCCTGCGCCAGATGATCAGCCAGAGCATCCCGCAGCTGGTGTCCAGCGTCATCACCATCGTGTCGGTGTTCTTCAGCATGTGTATGCTCAGCTGGCAGCTGACCATCGTTACCATGCTCATGGTGGCGCTGATGCTGTTCTGCTCCAAAAAGATCGCGGCAAGCTCCGGTAAGTTCTTCATCCAGCAGCAGCGGGACCTGGGCAAGGTGAACGGCTACATCGAAGAGATGATGGAGGGCCAGAAGGTGGTCAAGGTGTTCACCCACGAGCAGCAGACCCTTGACGGCTTCCGCCAGCTGAACGACCAGCTGAAGGAAAGCGCCAAGCAGGCCAACGCCTTCTCCAACATCATGATGCCTGTCAACGCCCAGCTGGGCAACATCAGCTACGCCGTGTGCGCGCTGGTGGGTGCCGCCATGGCTGTGGGCGGTGTCAGCGGCATGACCCTTGGCACGGTGGTGGCCTTCCTCAGTCTGAACAAGGGCTTCAATATGCCCATCAGTCAGGTGTCCATGCAGGCCAACAGCGTCATCATGGCGCTGGCCGGTGCAGAGCGCATCTTTAAGATGATGGACGAGCCCAGCGAGACCGATGAGGGCTATGTGACCCTCGTGAACGCCAAGTACGACCGCGAGGACAACCTCGTGGAGACCGAGGAGCGCACCGGCCTCTGGGCCTGGAAGCACCCCCACCACGACGGCACCACCACCTACCACAAACTGGAAGGCGACATCACCTTCACGGATGTGGATTTCGGATATGTGCCGGAAAAGACGGTGCTGCACGACATCAACCTGTATGGCCGTCCGGGCCAGAAGATCGCCTTTGTCGGCTCCACCGGTGCCGGCAAGACCACCATCACCAACCTGATCAACCGCTTCTACGATATTCAGGATGGCAAGATCCGCTACGACGGCATCAACATCCACAAGATCAAAAAGTCCGATCTGCGCCGTTCGCTGGGCATCGTGCTGCAGGACACCCACCTGTTTACCGGTACGGTCATGGAGAACATCCGCTATGGCCGTCTGGATGCCAGCGATGAAGAGTGCATGGCCGCCGCCAAGCTGGCCAACGCGGATGGCTTCATCCAGCGTCTGCCGGATGGCTACAACACCATGCTGACCGGCGACGGTGCGAACCTGTCCCAGGGCCAGCGCCAGCTGCTGGCCATTGCCCGGGCGGCCGTGGCCGATCCCCCGGTCCTGATTCTCGACGAGGCCACCTCCTCCATCGACACCCGTACCGAGGCCCTTATCGAGAAGGGGATGGACCAGCTCATGGAGGGGCGTACCGTTTTTGTCATTGCCCACCGCCTGTCCACGGTGCGCAACGCCGACGCGATCATGGTGCTGGAGCACGGCCAGATCGTGGAGCGGGGCAGCCACGAGGCCCTGCTGGCGCAGAAGGGCGAATACTATCAGCTCTACCGTGGCATGTTTGAGTTGAGCTGACCGATGCCCTTTTTGTGAAACTCCTTGTAAAAGCACATGGATTGTGTTAATCTGTAGCAAAGGAACTGCTGCAGAAAGGAAAGACTTATGAACATTTATGAGTCCGCAGAAAACTATCTGGAGGCCATTCTCAGCCTGCATGAGCGCCATGGGCTGGTCCGCTCCATCGACATTGCCAATGAACTGCACTTTTCCAAGCCAAGTGTCAGTGTTGCCATGAAAAAACTCCGCGAGAGCGGGTATATCGAGATGGACAAGGACGGCTTTATCTCCCTGCTGCCCTCGGGGGAGGAGATCGCGCGGCGTATTTATGAGCGGCACAAGCTGCTGACCCAGTTTTTTATCCGGCTGGGCGTCGACCCGGAGGTGGCTGCGGCGGACGCCTGCAAGGTGGAACACGACCTGAGCGAAGAGACCTTTCAGAAGATGAAGGAGCACGCCTTGGGGGGAAAGCTGCCCGAAATGGAAGGGTAGGAACGTCAGACAATAAAACGGCCGGTGACACGCGTCACCGGCCGTTTTGTATGTACTTATACCGCGGCCAGCGCGCCGCCCAGCGCACGGCAGCTCTCGGCAGCGGCGTCGTCCGGGGCCTCGTTGCAGGTCACGGGCTCGGAGACCAGGTTGCAGCCGGCGCTCTCGCAGTCCTCGGCCCAGGTGCGCATCCACTCGCCGTCTCCCCAGCCATAAGAGCCGAACAGGCCGATGGTTTTGCCGCTCAGGCGGGGCTTTACCGCCTCGAACATGGGCTCAAATTCGGCCTCCTCCAACTGCTCGGCGCCCATGGACGGGCAGCCGAAGGC
>OLZW01000992.1_pt1 | contig 22557 bp, 18 predicted proteins | sample 1674281 | NCBI WGS metagenome assembly OLZW01 (sample SAMEA103958157, study PRJEB25191) | human gut metagenome | biome: human-associated habitat [ENVO:00009003]; feature: intestine environment [ENVO:2100002]; material: feces | place: Germany | collected 2013/2015
TTTATTATTAGTATACTGCACTTATTTCATATTTTCAATACTTCTTTTAGAAGCACTAATAACAGAAGAGCCATCCGGCGAGCATAAATTCTCTGGCGGATGGCTCCTATTCTTATTTATTTTTTCTCATATACATATCAAAGACTATTACAATCTACTGCTGAAACGCATTCAACAGATTAGGGATCATCTGTTTCTTACGTGACATAACTCCAGGAAGAATTGCAACTTTATCTTCTGGTGTTACACCAAATCCGCGTTCGATCACTCCCTCAGCTTCTGGTCCGCAGATCAGCAGATGTGTTGTTTCCTCTAAGATGTTTGTTAGCATAAAGAATACGTAATCAAGTCCCTGTTCTTCTTTCACAGAATCCATATATTCAAGGATTGATGCTTTGATATCATCTAATTCTCCCTGATCCATGGATGTGATCTGTCCAACACCAAAATCAATTGTATCGGCATTGAATTTCTTATAATCCATGTAGAAGATCTCGTTTGGAGTCTTACCACTTAAATCACTTCCTGCACGGAACATTGCTTTGGCATGTTCTTCTACATCAATTCCTGCGATCTGTGCTAATTCTCTCGCGATCTGTTCGTCCACTGGTGTACATGTTGGAGAACGGAACATTAATGTATCAGAAAGAATTGCAGAACACATTAATCCTGCCATCTCTTTTGTAATCTCGATTCCCTGTTCACGGTACATCTGAGCAACGATCGTTCCTGTACATCCAACTGGCTGATTTCTGAAGTAAACTGGTGATACAGTTTCCACACTTCCGATTCTGTGGTGGTCGATGATCTCCATGATCTCACATTCTTCTAATCCTTCGACTGCCTGTGATACCTCATTATGGTCAACTAAGATTACCTGTTTCTTGTTGAATTCTAAGATACGACGTCTGGAAATAAATCCTACAAATTCGTTATCTGCATTCAATACAGGGAAGTAACGGAAACGTTTCTTTGTCATCTCTTCTTTGACATCATCTACAAAATCTGTTTCATTGAAAGATACGATCGTATCTGTTGCCATGATATAAGATACTGGCATTGCCTGGCAGATCAAACGGCTTGCTGTAAATGTATCATATGGTGTTGTGATGATTCTGCAGTTCTTTTCCTTTGCAAGTTCTAATACTTTATCAGTAACTTCTGTACCCATGCATACTACAACACACTGTACTCCTGTCTGGATCGCACCAATCTGTGCATCTTCACGGTTTGCAACGATCACTGTATCTTTAGCTGTTACAAATTCTTCCATTGTATCAACACTTGCGGCAGATACTGTTAACTTACCTTCTGTGATATATCCTTCGATATCTCCTGCCTGAAGTGTTCCATCTAATGTTTCTACAACATTTTTATATGGTGTTTTTGCTTTGGCAAGGATTTCATTGTCATAAACATCCATGTCTGCTTTCAACACATCACTGATGGATACCAGACCGATCATTTTCTTTCCATCTAATACTGGAAGAGACACGATCTTCTCTGTCTGCATCATTTCACGTGCAGATTTCAGGGAATCTGTCGCTTTTGCACCTTTAACTAGATTTAAATTTACGTCTTTTAATCTTGGTCTTACATCACTAACATATTTTGGATCTTTAATTCCAAATGTATCCAATACATATCTTGTTTCGCCGTTGATATTACCGGCACGATATGCTTCGTATCCATTTCCTTCCACTTGATTCTTTAAGTTTGCGTATGCGATCGCAGAACAGATGGAATCTGTATCTGGATTGCGATGTCCAATGACATATACTTTTTTCATTGTTCCTCCTTCTTTCTTGGCAGCCGTATTATGAATGTCGTATACTCATTCTGGCTTTTTGCTTTGATAGTTCCATCATGAAGCTCTATGATCTCCTTCGCGATCGCAAGTCCAAGACCTGCCCCGCCAGTTTCAGAAGATCTTGCTTCATCTAATCTGTAAAATTTCTCAAACAGGTTATTTAATTGATGTTCTGGTATAGTCTTTCCCTGATTCCTGACTAAAATCTCTGCGTTATCTCCATCAATCATTCCATAAACCTCGATGAGAGAATTCGGATAACAATACGATACTGCATTCCTTAACAGATTCTCAAAAACCCTGGCAAGCCTGTCCGGATCACCATAAATTAGTATTTTATCATCTACCTCTATCTTCCACTCTAATCCTTTCTGCTTAAATACCGCAGCAAAAGAATCCATCACCTGTTCAAGCAGAACATAAAGATAAAATTCCTTTTTGTCCAAGGTAATATTCTGAAGATTATACCTTGTAATTTCAAAGAACTCATTGATCAGTTCTCCAAGACGTTTCGCTTTCTCAAGAGAAATTCCTATATACTTAGCTCTTTGTTCTTCCGACATATCCGGCGATTCATTTAACAATGATAAATATGCAATGATCGACGTCAACGGTGTCTTCAGATCATGAGCAAGATAGACGATGATATCATTCTTTCTCTGCTCACTTTCTTCTGCAATCCGCCTCTGTTCTTTCAACGTTCCTTTGATCTCATTTAATTTGTTCTCCAAAGGATTCAACTCTGGTGGGAGCAATATGCGGTCTTTGGATTCATTTAAGATCATCTGGATCCCGCCTTCAACCTGTCTTAGGTATGTCGTGAATTTTGACATACCCAGATAAAAGCTTAACAAAAGCAGCACAAAAAATCCAGCACCAATGATCATTGTTTTATTTTGTACAAAGATCAGACGATATACACGGATCGCTTCCAGCTCATCCATCCCGATCCGTTCAAATATATAAACGACCGTTTTGGCAAATGGATCCTGAAATACACCATCTACAAATATATCAAGTACAAAATATCCGATACATGCAACGATCAAACTGATTCCCAATGTCTGTAGTATGATCCTTATCTTTAAACTTCTGTATTTACTCCTCAACTTTGTATCCAACTCCCCAGACTGTCTTGATCAATTCTTTGTGTCCCATGACCTCTCCCAGCTTCTCACGGAGATGTCTGATATGTACCATAACTGTATTATTGTTATTCTTAAAATACTTTTCTTTCCATACCTGCTCAAAAAGATTCTCTGAGCTTATAACCTTCCCACGGTTCTGTGTCAGAATCCATAAAATTGAAAATTCCAGCGGTGTCAATGTAATTTCTTCTTCTCCATAAGTACACTGGTGTGTTGCACGATTTAAGATAAGACCTGCGATCTCCAGTGTATCTTCCTGATTCATACCGCTTCCATCGTTGTATCTTGTAAATCTTCGAAGCTGTGCCTTCACTCTTGCCATCAATTCCAACGGCTCAAATGGTTTCTCAATATAATCATCAGCTCCCAATGTCAATCCATTAATCTTATCCATAGAAGATACTTTCGCTGTCAGCATGATCACAGGGAAATTGTGTGTTAAACGGATCTGTTTTAAAATCTCAAATCCATCAATATCTGGCAGCATCACATCAAGGATCGCCAGATCAATATTCTCATGTTCTACACACGCCAAGGCATCCTTTCCATTGTAAAATTTATGTACATTATAATTTTCATTCTTTAAATATAATTCAATAAAGTCAGCAATCTCTTTCTCGTCATCTACTACTAATACAGTTGACTGTCTCATTCGCTTCCTCCTTACTCTTTACCACCCTGAATCACATGAAATCTTGCTTCTTGGCTTTCTTCTTCCACTTCTGTTCTCGTATGTCCCTTGAGACTATATAATGGTACAGTTTTATAAAGCGTACGGATCAATTCACAAAGGATCCTTTGATGTTCTTTATCTTCTTCGTCCAGAAGATTCACATACGCAGATGTAATCTCTTCATAAGTCAATCCATTTTGAATCTTAACAACCAGTGATTTTACGATCATCATAACCTTATACTGATCATTCTCGATATTCTTCATCACAAAATCATATAATTCTGGGATTCCATCCCAGCCTCCAATTCCATTGCCTAGTGCCAGATTCTTATATTCATCTTCACTGTAACGTTTCCATGATAGATCTTCCCTAAGGCTCCACTGAATAAATACTTCGTTACGATTTTCTACCTCACGGCTTGCCAGTAACAGTCTTGAATTCATCTGATTTCTTAATAAGATTCCTGACTGCCAGAATACAATACGGAGTAATATAAATTCTTCCAACTCATCATAAGTCAGCTCTGGGAACATCTCTTCCTGGATCATCTGGCAACACTCATAAATATCTAAAATACCATATAAAAACAACATTCCAAAGAGAATATTCTCAAGTCTGGTACCCTCTTCTAACTCTTCCTGAACTCTGCGGCTTTTCAGAGAGAAGAAAAAATTATCCTTTGCTTCTATATTCAATAAGATCGTATCGTCTTCATATGAGAGAAATCCAAGAAAATGTAACTGCTCAATCTCTCTTGCGTACATCTCAGCAATCAGACTCTCACCTTCCATATCCCAGCATTGCAGCAAGAATTCGATTGCTTCCTGCTGTAATAACTTAGTGATCAATTGTGGCATATCATAAAGTTTCTCTGCTATCTTCTCTGCCAGAGATACTTCACTTTCGTCTTCATGAAACACAATATCGATTCGTTCCGATAAAACCATCAGGTTGACTCTTGGATTGGTCGCAAGTTCTTCTATATAAGTTCGTTTTGATTCTTCAATTCTTGCCATCGCCCGATCCCTCCTTTGTCTTAATCTTATAAAGTATATCTTATCGAGCTTCTTCCGTCCAGTGGAACAGGCATAAAGAGTCGTCTAAAATAATTCTTTAATTCGGTTTATATTCTCTTTTGTGACACGGTATCCCATATCATACGTTTGTTTTAATACATCAATGTCTTTCTCTAAACTATCGATTGTATACTCTGGTCTTAGGATCACTGCCTTTCCTTCCCTCTCTAACTGCTCACAATATCTAACTGTTTTATTATATCTTATATGACGATTTAACAGCAGTTCCGGTAAATGTGGATATTTTCTCTTGAGAAGTTTTGCCGCAGCTTTGTTGCTCTTGCTTAATTCTTTTCTATACCCTTCTGGCCTTGTCAGTACGATCAGATTCTTATCATTCCCATCTTCTATTGATCGTCTGATCGGAATCGGATCTGCAATTCCACCATCATAATAAGGCTTTCCATCTACTTTGATCGTTGGAAATGCAAACGGGATCGCACAAGTTGCTCGAAGCATCGTACACTTCTTATCCAGTTTCATTCCATCTTTGTATTCTGCTTTCCCTGTCCATGCATTTGTTACACCGACCTTGATCGTTCCCTTGTATTCATTGAATGTCTTCCAGTCAAATGGATACAGTTTGTTTGGGATCGTGTCATATACGAAATCCAGTCCAAAAAGACTTCTCTCTTTCAGTAGATTCCCCGCTCCCATGTATCTTTTATCATTCCTGTGGTTCATCAGGATCTTTAAATTTCTTTCCTTTTGTTTGGATATATAAGAAAAACCATCACAGATTCCCGCAGATACTCCGATCATATAAGGAAACATGATATCTTCATCCAACAGTGCATCCATCACTCCTGCACTAAAGATCGGACGAAATGTTCCTCCTTCTAAAATAATACCAGGCATCTTTATGCCCTCCTCATCTTCTTATGTTTCGTAAACTTGTCTTATGTTGTGTCATATGAGTTCTATAGACACTTGTTTTTTATTATATCACGTTTCGATTCTCCATTGTTACATTTTGTCAAAGATTTTCTTAAGAGATTTCGAAATTTTTGTGAATAAAAAAGATATCGCTTCCTTTCATTTATTTCAAATTGATTTGTAACGTATGGATCAATTCCTCAATAACAATTGGTTTGGATAAAAATCCATCCATACCACATTCCAGTGCTTTCTTTCTATCTTCATCAAAAGCATTGGCAGTCATAGCAAGGATCGTAATTTCTGCCAGTGCTGGATCATCCAATGCACGGATCTGCTTTGCAGCCTCATATCCATTCATTACAGGCATCTGAATATCCATAAGTACAAGCTCATAATCGCCTGGTGCTGAATTCCTGATCTTCTCCACTGCCTCTGCTCCATCTTCTGCTGTATCAACCTGGAATCCATATTCATTAAGAATCGCCATCGCAATCTCACTGTTTAATTCATTATCTTCTACAAGCAGAATACTTCTGCCTCTGAAATCTGAACTTACTGCCGGAAGAATATCATCATTCGTCCTATCCTGCTTCTGACCGATCGCTGTCATCAAAGTATCTCTGATGTCTGACATGAATATAGGTTTCGCACAAAATGCATTGACTCCTGCTGCTCTTGCTTCCGCTTCGATCTCTGACCAGTCGTAAGCAGTCAGGATAATGATCGGTGTATCATCACCAAGACTACGGATCTGTCGGGTAACTTCAATACCATTCATATCTGGCAAACGCCAATCGATGATATAGGCATGGAATGCATCACCCAGCTCTATAGACTGCCTTGCACGGAGAACCGCCTCCTTACCAGAAAGTGTCCATTCCGAACGCATTCCAACCTTTGCAAGCATCTTTGTCACGCTGTCACAGGTATTAAAATCATCATCTATCACCAATGCCTTAAGACCTTCCAACGCTGCGATCTTCTCTACACGATGATGCTTAGACTGGATCCGCAACGGCAGTCGTACAATAAATTCCGTACCTTTGCCCTGTTCTGTCTGGATCTCAATATTTCCGCCCATCATATCCACGATATTCTTGGTAATGGCCATGCCCAGTCCTGTACCTTGAGTCCTGCTGACTGTAGAACTTCTCTCCCGCTCAAAAGGAGAAAAAAGTTTCTGTACAAAATCCTCACTCATACCGATTCCGTTATCCTTTACCCGGATTTCATATAACTGACGCTCTCGCTGTGTTCCCGGATATTGTTTCAACCGAACAGAAATCATTCCGCCTGCAGGAGTAAACTTGATCGCATTGGACAAAAGATTCAGCAGTATCTGGTTTAGCCGTGTCTTATCGCAATACACATCCTCATTCGTAACATCCATGGCATCCATATAAAGTTCCAGCTGCTTCGCATGAATCTGTCCACTGATGATCGTCTTCAGATCATGAAGTACATCCGACAAACTAACCTCTGTCTCTTCCAGATGGATCTTGCCACTCTCAATACGACTCATATCCAGTATATCATTGATAAGTGATAACAGATGATTGCTGGACGAAAGGATCTTACCAAGATAATCTCTGACCATTTTCTTGTTATCAATGTTGCTCACAGCCAATGTCGTAAACCCAATGATAGCGTTCATTGGTGTCCGGATATCGTGAGACATGTTGGAAAGGAAAGTGCTCTTTGCCTGATTGGCATTCTCCGCAGCATAGACTGCATCAGAAAGTGCCTGATTCATTTTCTTGTCAGCAGTACGATCCGACATAACCAGTATATATTTCTTATTCCCATTTACCTCACTACCCATTGCAACACTATGAAACCAGCGTCGTTCTCCTGTTTTCTGATGAACACACTCAAAATCCCATTCCTGCTGTTCATGAACCTGAATCTCCTTTAGATAATCCTTCTTCGAATCTTTCATATCCTCGGAATGCAGTTCTCCTAAAATACAAATATCTTCCCGGATCTGTTCTATGGTAATTCCCAACAGTTTTTCCACATTTGGACTAACATAATCTGCCTGATATGTTTTTGCATCCAACATTAAGAATACGTCATCCACATTCATTGACAACTTTTGAAACATCTCATCCCTGTACAAGATCTCTGTGTCTTTTTTCTTCAATCTTACACTGTTTTTTCGTAAAATAAATCCAATAAGAATGGCTGTAATACAAAGCACTACTGCCCCAACAAGAAGCATCGTACTAAGTTGCAAAGTGTTCATACTGGCATTGACGATATCTGCCTGGACAAGTCCCAGAAATACCCAGTCCTGAATGCCTGATTTTTCATAAACAAGATAGTAATCCTTTCCATCCAGATTTAGTAACATCGCACCTGTATGTCCCTCTTTAAATTTCTTCGAAATTTTAAGGATCTCTTTTTCGGAGATATCTGTATGTTCTCTCAGAATGCCAAAAAAGTTATACACATTTCCCCATGACTCCAAAGAATGATCGATCACAACACGACCATCTGGATGAAGAACATAACTCTTTGCTTTTCCATTAAACGCAGAGATATCGAGTACATTTACTATATCAGCGTTTTCATAGGCAATAGCAATTGCATCATATTTAAATCCCTGATAACTTCCATGAGCCTTCGGGCTGGCAAAAACAAGCATCTGGGATTTTCCGGGAACTGCTGCATTGGTTATGATATCATTGCCTTTTTGAATCTCATCTTCAATATTTTCCTGTAATCCAAGATACCCTGTTTCACCTGTTGTCATCTTATAGTTACCGTCAGCTGATAGAAAATAAAAATATAAAAATCCCGCATCTTTCTGCGCTTTATCTATATAATCACGAATTTTGCTTTCACTTGGAGCATCCTGCAGATACTCACTCCACATATGAAGATACATCAGATTCTTATGTGTCAGTTCACCTAACATATTATCCGACTGATGGAAAACTTCGGTCAGATGAGAAACGCTTTCCTCATAGACAGTTTTCGATACAAACTCAAAATATTGAGAAACAGCCATAACGATTCCAAAAAAGAACGCAAGATAGGCAATGATCCTGAATCGTTTTCTCATGATAGGTTTCTCTTTGTTCATATTATGATTCTTAACATCCATTCTTCTCACCTCAAAGTCATATAGTCTTCAGGCTTCGCGAGAACGGCATCACCCTTCAAAACATATTTTGTCCAAGTATCTTTCACCGAAATATCTTCTCCATCAAATACAATGTTTTTATCCGTTGGATATGCTTCCATATGTTGTGGTATCGCAAGACAGGTTACAGTAAAGGTATCCTCATCCTGAACTGGTTTTTCATTCTTTGTAACTTTACTTAATGTATAACCATCCTCCGTTTCCTTGATCTCTACAGAAATACCACTGACCACAGGCAGAGAGCCACGGTTAAATGGATTGAAACCTCCCTGATAACCTTCTACAAAATTTCTGACCGTCTTTTTCAGCTCAGCCCCACTCATCTTCCGTTTGTAAGCTGAAAGATCATTTGGCATGATCATATTGCCAACCATTTTTTCCGTATATCCTGCCTTCCGTACACTTCCTGTAAAGCTGTTTCCTGTTGCGATCAGCACATCCGTACCGTAGACGCCACGCAAAGTATTTGCCATAACAGAATACGCTTCATTGCCCCCGCTGGTATGAAAATAATTGGAATAAGCTTTCTTTGAATCGAGCACGATCTTCTCAGAATCAGATTTCTTCTTCAGAAGCTTTGTATTAAATGACTGGTAAGCCTGTTTGGCATCGTATTTTCCTGAAATCATCTTAGAGACTACATCTTGGGATACGTTGAAAAAGTCATTGGATGCGATTCGAATATACATATGATTTTCTTCGATCACAGGTCTGACATCTTTGAGATATTCTGTGAGATGTGTATCTACATCCTGACTATAGCTTAATATATCCTGACCATCATAAACGATCCGATTCTGTGCATCCTCTGACAGCATTACATTCAACACTTTCATTGCTTTCTGCCGGCGTGTTTCATCCTTTGTCAGGTTACGGTTCAGCGCCACCTGAAAATATGGTGTCGTCATCAGCCATTTTTCGCCGTTTTGTTGAAAGAATGGAAGAAATGTTGTATCAATGCCCTGATCCTGAAATATTTTTACACCAGAAGAACTGCCAAAGTACATAGCAAGCTTACCACTTTTATACATCTCCATCACATTATCATAATCCATATTCAGATCATCTTTGTTCAACCCTGTATCCTGAATGAATTGCTCCATACGTTCAAAAGCCTCCGGCCAGACTTTACTGTCCAAACCCTCTCTCTTTGTATTATCAGGGTCACTATAGACAGTACGCCATTTACGTCCAGCCGCTGTAGACAGCTCTGATGCAGATAGTCCCTGCAGTGTTTCCATGCAAGTATAATCATAAAAATAATCTGCCGTGAATCCACGGATCCCCACTTTTTTGAATGCCTGACAGGCAGAAACAAAACTTTTGTAATCTGTTGGCAGAGGAATATGATACTTTTTAAAAAGGTCTTTGTTAACTACAAACCCATGTGCATCCGCACACACTGGAAGCCAGTTTACACTGCCATCCTGATTCATAAAATTGTTGAGGTATGTATTATAGACAGCACCTGCTTCATTGGTTGTGGAAAGATCCATCAGGCTGTCTTTCAGAGGATTTGCATCATGTAGTGAAAAACGACAGCAAGTTATGATATCCGGCAATCCGCCATTTTCCTTAAGAAACCGATAGAAATCCAGATCATTGTTGCCCACTACAAATTCAATATTAATATCTGGAAGCTGTTTCTGAATGTATGGGGCATATTTTTCATATAGATTTGTGCTCCATAAATATACAGTGATCGTATCTTTCTCTTCATTTTTCGCGCTCTTCCTATCACATCCTGACATAAGTGATATGACTGTCACCATCACCAAAAATATAGAAAGAACTCTATTCCATTTTCTCTTTTTCATTATGAATCCTCCTCTTTATTTTCCACGAATTCACTGATCACTTTTACTAATAATTTTGCATCTATAGGTTTCGCGATATGTTCATTCATTCCCGATTCTTTTGACTTTAATCTATCCTCGGTGAACGCATTTGCCGTCATTGCTATGATCGGAACCGTTTTTGCATCATCTCTGTCCAGTGCACGGATCATCTTTGCTGCTTCATAACCATTCTTGATCGGCATCATGATATCCATCAGAATGACATCAAATTCATCTGGTCTGCTTTTTTTGAATATCTCAACAGCTTCTTGGCCATTCCATGCCTTCGTCACAGATGCACCTTCATTCTGAATCACAAATTCTGCGATTTCCATATTCAGCTCATTATCTTCCACCAGAAGGATCTTCAGATCTTTTATAGATTTTTCTGATATAGCTTCCTGTTCTTCACGTTGATCAGCATCCTGATCTATTTTAAATGGAATCCTGATCACAAAGGTTGTGCCTTCTCCCTTCTTACTTTCAAACGTGATCGTTCCTCCCATTTTTTCGATCAGTTTTTTCGTGATCGGCATTCCAAGCCCTGTTCCGGAAAATTTTGTACGGCTTCCAGTATGCTCCTGTGCAAACGGTTCAAAAAGGCGTTTCTGGAAATCCTTTGTCATACCAATTCCTGTATCTCGGCAGATAAATTCAATCGTCACTCTTCCCTCCTGCTCCGATGTAAATTCCTGGTAGCTGATGTAGATATATCCGTTTTCTTTATTATATTTTACCGCATTTGACAAAATATTCATCATGATCCTTTTTACATATCCTGGACTCCCGATCAGATTCCAGTGTGTGATTTCCTCTTTCTCCCACACGATCCGAATATTTTCTTCTGCAGCTATCTGTTCGATCACAACAAAGATTTCCTTGGAAATATTGCTTAGATTAAATGGAATTTCTTCCAGAACTACTTCGTCCGATTCCAGCTTACTCATATCCAAAACTTCATTGATCAATTCCAGTAACAGATGAGATGTTTCTTTAATCTTTGCCCTGCATTCTGTCTGTTTTTCCATATCATCTGCATAATGCTCCGCCACATCGATCATACCGCATATTCCATTGATCGGTGTCCGGATATCATGACTCATCCTCTGGAGAAACTCAGTTTTCGCCTCGTTCGCTGCCTCTGCTTTTTTTGCCGATTTCAGAAGTTCTGCTTTATATTTTTCATCTTTTTCCTGTTCCTGTTTCTGATGTGCCAGATTGGTTATATATATCCAGGACCATGAAAAACTAAGAATGATAAGATAAAGGAATACAACACCTGTTACACTGAGTGGCAGATTACTGAATACCTCTTTATCTGGTAAATACATGTAGATATAATAATCCCTTTGTTTCAGCATGATACCATAGCATCCAGTTCCTTTATTCTTCAGATGAAAGATATGCCGACTATCTGTATGCTTCTTCATTTTCTGAATAATCTCATTGTCTGCGACATCCTGTGCCAATAATTTCTCATCGTTACTGGCAATAATCTTCCCTTTGTCTGCAACGATGATTGTCCCGTCTTTCTCAGTATTGTACCCCTTTAAAAGACTCTGGATCGTTAAAGTATAATTTCTGATAAATCTCGGAGATGTGTAATAGTAAACTGCAACGATCCCTGGGGCATCTTTTCTGGCGCAGGCTGCGATATCGATACGTGATCCATCTCCTCTGACAATCCGTTCTGAATAAGATCTTTCTTTATATCCTGTGTAATCCATAATGATATCTTTTTGCAGATAATCAATCATCTCATCCATCAAACCTTCATCCATACTGTATTCACAGACTTTCTTTCCTTCTTCATCCAATACAAGAATACCATCCACCCAGAGTGACTGCAGATTCTCTTTCAGAAACTTTCGGTCTAACTGCTTTCTATTCTTTACTTCCATATCAATATTTGTACTCATCTGTCTGGCACTTTCGATCGCACGAAGGAGACTTTTTGATTCTGAAGATTCATTATAATGAGTATAGGTTGAGCACTGTACTTTGACATAGTTTACAATCTCCACCATTCTTTTCTCAGCTTCGTTTTTTTCCGTATGAAAAAAACAAAAAATTGCAGTGACAAACATACAGATGCCAAGCAAACTAGCAACTATCCAGAATCGTTTTGCTTTTTCTCTTCCATTAATATCCAAGATCATCCACCTCCAAATATTTCTCTGGATCATCCATATATTTTTTTATAATCTTCAGGGAGGTACCATCCTTGTGCATTTCTTCCAGCTTCTGGTTCATCTGCTCGCAGATCCCTCTGTCATCATTCTTTGCAAAAGCAGCTCCTATCCCGACGACCATCAATGGTTCCTTCAGAATGCGGAAGCTTGTATCATAATCTTTCATATACTGGACGATGGATTCCTCATGCGCAGCCACAGCATCCACATACCCTTTCCCCAGAAATGTATAGATCAATTCCATGTGTCCAAGACTGATCAGATTGCCAAGTTTGGGAATTCTCTTATCCGTCCGCTTCAGAAAAATACCTTCTGGTTTGCTTGTAGACTGGACTGCAAGGTTCTTTCCTTTCAGATCACTCAGTTTATGAATGTCACTGTTCTCATTTACAGCAACCACCTGACGGCTTGCTATGTATGGTCCGGCCCAACGATAATCGTTAAGTCGTCCTTCCATTGAAAAACATCCCATGATACAATCAATTTTTCCACTTTCTACCAGCTCTTTTTTCTTTTCCCAATTGATCTGAACGATCTCCGTCTTATACCCCATCCTTCTAAATGCTTCCGTTGCCAGTTCAACATCTATACCTGTCGGGATACCATCCTCATTCAGGAAATTATAAGGCGGATAATTGTCACTTCCAATTTTTATAACAGGTTTTTTTGTTGTGTCAGACACTTTATCTGCCTTATCACATCCTGCCAAAGTTGCCATTAACATAGAAAATATCAATACAACAGTAAAAATTTTTCTTTTTTTCATCTTATAACCTCATTTTTATATCTCATCCTTATGAAATAAAACAGCACTGCCAAACAGACAGTGCCTATCATTTTCTGCAACTGGCTGCCATTTTACAGGCCCTTTAGCTTTGCGTCACAGACTTTCGTCTGTTTTGCCTAGAATCTTTCTTTAATTATACCAATATTCCCAGTCTTAAACACTGGATTCTCTCCATTTTTCTTCTGCTTTTCATAATCCTCCAATGCTTTCAGTGCTGTATTTGACAAAATCAAGATCACTGGAATATTGATCAGTGCCATAACTCCCATCAAAACATCTGAAATATTCCAAAGCATAGAAACTTCCATTCCTGCACCAATGAACACAACCAGTGCAGATACTATACGAAATCCTTTCATGAATGTCTTTGATGGCTGTCCTTTGTGGATATAATTTAACAAGTTATCACAATAAAAACAATTCCCAAGAAGTGTTGTAAATGCAAACAATACCATCGCTACTGTGATAAAGAGTGGTCCGAAGTTTCCTAAGGATTCATGCAGTGCTGCCTGTACCCATGGTGCCCCCTGTAATTCTTGAGCAGGGGCGATTCCTGATGACAAACACATCATGGCTGTTGCTGTGCATAAAAGCAGGGTATCAATGAATACGGATAACATCTGTACTAAGCCCTGTTTGATCGGATGACTTACTTGTGCGGATGCAGAAGCATTTGGTGCTGATCCAATACCTGCTTCATTGGAGTACAGACCTCTTCTGATTCCCTGCATCATAGCTGATCCTGCAAATGCACCAAAAATTGCTTTGAAATCAAATGCTTCGCTGATGATCTTTGAAAATACAACTGGCAGATATGCACGGTTGATGATCATAACGATCACAGAGATCAGAATATATGCAACCCCCATAGCTGGCACTAATGTAGATGTTACTTTTACAATTCTTGATCCCCCGCCTAAGAGACACCATCCTGTGATCACTGCAAGAATTCCTCCGATGATCCATGGCGTCCATTTTACATCATAAAATGAGAATCCTGAAAATGTAGATTGTAAATTATAAGATGCAAGCATATTAAATCCAAATGCATACGTTGCGATCATGGAAATACAGAATATGATCGCTAATGGTCTGCAGTGAAGTGCTGCTTCAATGTAATATGCCGGTCCTCCGTAACATTCTCCATCTTTTCCTTTTCTCTTATAAATCTGTGCCAGCGTACTTTCGATCAGTGCGGATGCACTTCCGATGATCGCAATGATCCACATCCAGAATACAGAGCCAAATCCTCCAATGCAGATAGCGGACGATACTCCAATGATATTTCCTGTTCCAACTCGTGATGCGGTAGATACCATTAATGCCTGAAACGATGATACTCCATTTTCATCTTCTGGCTTTTCTACAACGGCTTTGCAGGCATCTTTAAATAATCTCATCTGTGGCAGTTTTGTACGGATCGTAAAATAGATTCCCGCTCCGATCAACAGTATTACTAGCAATTTACTGTACATAAAAGTACTGATGCTGTCAATGATGATTCCTAACATAAATTCTCTCCTTGTACGATATTCTCGTATAATAATCTGGATCAATAGTTACAATTTTTATTGCAGCTACTTTAATTCAACAGAAAAATAGACAGTCCCTGCCTAAGGGACTGCCCATTCATTTTAAAAGTATGCGATTTTACTGTCTGCGTCGTTTTTGTATCTTATGATATAATCGCGATTTTCAGAATTCTGATAAATGATGAATATCCCGTTTTCCTGCCGTCTGTCGGCAGAAAGGTCCGTTGAACCTTCTTCGTATGGCTTCAGAAGCTTTCGCTGCTGGTTTAAAAACCTATCTGTTATTATAATAACTCATTCGTATTGATTACGCAATTACAATTATCACTTGGCCATGATTTTCTGAGTGCCCCATAGGAGATCAGAAAGTTGGCAAACCAGCCAGCTGGTACAGCGAGCCAGACAAATGCAATACCAAAACGCGGTGCAAAAATCAAAGCAACTGACAAGCGGATCGCAAGATTTACCATATTAGCAACAAGAAATGGCCGCATGATTCCAAGACCGCGAAGGACTCCATCTGTTGCCATCTTGATTCCCATGAAGGTGAAGAAATAACCGAGCCATCTCATATAATTTCCAGACACCTGATATGCTAAAGCAGTTCCATCTTTCCCCAGGAACAGTGAAGAAATCTGGGTATGCAAGGATTCAATGATTATGAAGGCAAGGACTGCGAAACATATATCTAACACCAAGGCAGCATGGTATCCTTTTTTGATACGTTCGATCTTCTTTGCACCAAGATTCTGAGAAACATACGGCGAAACTGCATTACCAATGGATACAAATATCAATGAAAAAACATTTTCCACTCTCATCGTTGCTGAATATCCTGCAAGTGCCTGTGTACCGAATGGATTCACAACTGCCTGTACGATCATCATGCCAATTGACACTGTGGACTGCTGAAGAACTGACGGTACAGCAATTTGAAGCATAGAATGTAACTCCTGTCTGTCAAACCAGTCAAAGCGACTTTCATATCGACGCATCCGGCACAAGAAGATCAAAAGTGACAACACTGCGGAAATCCCCTGTGCAATGAGAGTTGCGAGGGCTGCACCGAACACACCGAGTCCAAGTCCAGCTACCATCCAAAGGTCCATCAATATATTTAACATCGATGAGAATATTAAAAGAGCCAACGGTATTTTCGATTCACCGATTGAAGTAAACATCGTTGAAAGAATATTATACATAAACAAAAATGGAAATCCCACAAAATAAACTCTTAGATACAATACCGCTTCATTCAGTATATCAGCAGGTGTTTGTAATACACTCATCATCAAATGAGAAAAACAAAAACCAAAGACACCCAAAAATATACTTAAGACCAGAAAACTGATCAATGATGTTGACACGATCGTTTTCATTTTGCCATAATCTCTAGCTCCAAAATAACGGCTGACAAGCACACCCGCACCTACACCCGCACCCAATGCTACACAAATGAAGACATTCGTAAGGGCAGCACAGGCACCAACAGCTGCAAGTGCAGAAGAGCCTACAAACTGACCGACTATGATCGAATCAGCCATATTATACACTTGTTGAAAGAAGCTGCCGAGGATCATGGGCATTGCAAAAACAGTCAGCGCTTTAAGGGGCGCATCTGTGATCAAATATTCATCTTTTGACATTATCATATTCCTCCATAAGTTTCTTTTTGTTATCTAAAAACACTAACGATCAACTCAAAATGCTTTCGATTCGTTTTTATAAAACCATCTTTTTGTAATTTTGATATCTCCGTAGACATTGCTGCACGATCAATACAAAGATAATCTGCCAATTGCTGTCGGTCAAAAGGAATGTCAAAAGACAACGATGACTGTCTGATAGATTCTGCTGACAAATAAGACAACAGTTTATCTCTTGTCGTTCGCTTGCCGACATGTGTGATCTTGTCGTTCAGGATCAGTATCTTATTGGCCAAGACACTGACCAGATTACGAATTAACTTCTGATGATGTTCACATGCAGTTGGACAGGAAACCAAAAGTCTCTGAACATTTAAAAAAATGATCTCACAATCCTCATCTGCTGCCACGCTGACATTCAAAACAGATCCCGGACTTGCTGCATATGGCTCGCCAAAAAAATCACCGGCATGGCATTTTGACAGAATATTCCGGTGTCCCCACAGATCTTCCTGCATAACAAGAACGCAACCCGACACCACAAGTCCCATAACTTCGGTAGAGTCCCCAGCTCTGAAAATATAAGAACCCCGTTTTCTGTAAATTGTCGTTGCATTTACGCAATGTAATATCGATAGTATCTCATTATCCGTAAGGCCTTTAAAAAAAGGACTGTTTTTTAAAATAGGCAAATATTTTTTCAAAATGATCCCTCCTGTTGGAAATCAAACATACATGTTGCAATTATTATACTATATTTTTTACAGAAACCCAAGTTGTATACTATTGACAGAGGATGGAAATAATAAAAAAGATCTTAGAATAAAAGGAGAATATAGTAATGGATAAGAATATGTTTTGTTTTCAGTGTGAACAGACGATCGGATGCAGTGGATGTACAGGAAATTCTGGTGTCTGTGGAAAAACGGCAGATACAGCGAAATTACAGGATGAGCTGACAGGTGCATTGATCGGTCTGGCAAGAGCTGTTGACAGCACAACAGCTGTTTCTAAAAAAACTAGTCAAGTCATAATTGAAGGACTGTTTACTACAGTTACAAATGTCAATTTTGATAATGCTTCAATTGAAAGCATGATACAAAAAGTCAGAGCAGAGAAAGAAAGGCTGGCTCCTGATTGCAGCAAATGTCAGTCTCCGTGTGGTAAAACAGATGAATATGATATGCAGCAACTATGGAATGCAGATGAAGATACCCGATCTCTGAAGTCTCTCATTCTCTTTGGCATTCGCGGAATGGCTGCATACGCCTATCATGCAGCTGTTCTGGGTCATGAAGATGATGAAGTAAATCTGTTCTTCTGCGAAGCATTATTTAAGATCGGTTATGAAGAGAACACAGAAACACTGCTTTCTACAGTTCTCAAAGTAGGAGAGATCAATTTGAAGTGTATGGCACTTCTTGACAAGGCAAATACAGAAACCTATGGAACACCAGAACCGACAGAAGTTACACTTACCGTAGAAAAAGGGCCATTTATTGTAGTAACTGGTCATGATCTAAAAGATCTGCAGCTTTTACTTGAACAGACAAGCGGAAAAGGAATCAACATCTATACTCATGGTGAAATGCTCCCAGCCCATGCCTATCCATTCTTAAAGAAATTTCCTCATCTAAAAGGAAATTTCGGAACCGCATGGCAGAATCAACAGAAAGAGTTTGATCATCTTCCCGCTCCGATCCTTTACACTACCAACTGCCTGATGCCTCCAAAAAACAGCTATGCTGACAGAGTGTTTACAACAGAAGTTGTTGCTTTCCCAGGCACTGTTCATATCGATGAGAAAAAAGATTTTACACCAGTTATTGAAAAAGCACTGGAACTGGGTGGTTACAAAGAAGATCAAATCCTCACAGGTATCAACGGTGGTACGAAAGTAACAACTGGTTTTGGTCATGCAGCCATCCTGTCCCATGCAGATACTGTAATAAAAGCTGTAAAATCAGGCGATATCAGCCATTTCTTCCTGGTTGCCGGCTGTGATGGTGCTAAGCCGGGTCGAAATTATTATACAGAATTTGTAAAACAGGCACCTTCTGACAGTGTGATCCTCACTCTTGCATGTGGGAAATTCCGTTTCAATGATCTCGATCTGGGAGAAATCGGTGGCCTGCCACGACTGATGGATATTGGCCAGTGCAACGATGCTTATGGTGCGATCCAGGTTGCTGTCGCACTTGCGGATGCATTTGAATGCTCTGTTAATGAGCTTCCGCTTTCCTTCGTTCTTTCCTGGTATGAACAGAAAGCCGTCTGCATCCTGTTAACACTTTTGCATCTGGGTATCAAAAACATCCGTCTTGGTCCTTCTCTTCCAGCGTTCTTATCACCTAACATTCTGAACTTTCTGGTAGAAAATTATGGCATTGGACCTATTACTACCCCGGAAGAGGATATTAAGACACTTCAATCAGGTTGTGTGCAGTGACATCCACGCTCACTACAGCATCTATTTCGTGGCTTGTCTCCTTTCCACAATCCTTCCTGTTATCTCTTGTTGTTTCTTGATGCTTCCAGTATAATAAGATCTATAGAGAAAACACACGCACAGCATGTGGACTTAACACCTGATAATCCTCATGTTTTGCGATATACAGGGAGGAAATTCTCATGGGTAAACAATCTACCAGAGAAAACAAAACAATTTACCAGCTTTGCCGGGAAGCCGCAGGGCTTACAAGGGCAGAAGCAAGTGATAAAATGAAGGCTGTCTCGGATTCTAAAATCGAAAAATTCGAATACGAAACACAGGAGCCTACACCTTATGATATCATTCAAATGGCCGATGCTTATAAGAGACCGGATCTCTGCAATTATTATTGCTCACACAAATGTGAAATAGGCCACCGCTATGTTCCAGAAGTAGAAGTAACTGACTTGTCAAATATCATCCTAGAAACCATTGCCGGTCTAAATGAAATCAACCCTCTTACCGGTCGGCTGATCCAAATCGCTCGTGACGGCAAGATCAGTGATGATGAGATGAGGGATTTTGCTTTTATCAGTAAAAAACTGGATGCAATTTCTTTAGCCATAGACTCTCTGAATCTCTGGGTAGATAAGACGGCCAGTGAACAGGGTCTCAATCTTGAACTTCTAAATGCTGAAAAAGAAAAATTAAAATAATCCATAAATCGCACGAACGGCAACGAATCACTTCTGATTCATTGCCGTTCTCTTTACATACGCTGTAATTGATTGACGATACTTTCCGTTCTTCGAATAGCTTCTTCTACCTGTCTTTTTGCAGTATTGATTCGATCCTGGACCATCCAGTCCACCACAAATCCATCGAAAAAATAATCTGCAAATGAAAGAAAATCTCCGGTATCGATGTGTAGATCACATGCCATATTTACATCATTTAATTCCCTGCTGAAATTACGGAGGTCATACTTTGCCTGATCCATATTCTGCTTTGCATGATCCATTTTAGAATGTTTCAGCATCGTACTGAAAAACCCTCCACCAAACATATCTACCAGACCCCAGTTTTTTGCACTGTTCAGATTCTCTTTTGCTGCACTAAGACTATTTAAGGCTCTGCGTCCGGCTTCAATTGCTTCTCTTTTTTCTTTTTCAATATCATATCCCATCAAAAACACCTCTCTGACTTTTTATGAATGTGACGTTACAAGTCCGATAATCCCACCAATGATCAATAGTGGAAAAGCTATATACATTAATCCGCCTATTACCATTCCAATCAATATCACTGGAAAGAAAATAATCATACAAAGTAATTTCATGATTCCCCAGGATGCTTTTAAGCCAAATATAAAAAATTTTCCAACAAACCAAATCATACAAATAGTAAATAATACTGTTAACATCTTTTTCTCCTTCTAACACTCATCCAGTTGTGAGTGATTCATTTTTCGTTGTTTATCTGATATAAAATCAGATGTATTTTTCACTCCAAGCTTGTTACTGAATTCCGGATTTTTTTCAATCTTTTCTATTATCCGAATTAATCGTATTCTCTGTGCTGCATTCATCTGATCACCTCGCTAATATCCATCTTTTCTGTTGATATTGTCAGTATAGCAAAATAATCTTTTACAATACACATCCGTAGTAAAGAATTAAATCTTTATAATTCCCATTTTTTGTGGAATAACAATCGAGTAGGAGGCTAATCATTAATTGATTAGCCGACCTCTCACACCACCGTGCATACCGTTCGGTACACGGCGGTTCTTTAGTTTTCACATACTGTTAGATAATAGTCAGACATGGACGTGTATCCCAATCAATAGCTACTTCAAATACAAACAACTGATTATCCGTTCCTCTGTAGCTGAATCCATAAGATTTATCAGAACCTGCTACATCTCCACGATATTTTATTTCACCAGTTCCCCGGCAGTGTGCATATCTTGGAATACCATCTGCATCTCTGCCGACAAATATAACATTATGATGCTTCTTTTCCTCGTAAATATCACCTCTGTCAATCCACTCTTCCACCAGTTTTTTCTCAATTTCTCTTTTTTCTGTCAGATACTTTATGATTTTTTCATTATCCTCGTTTTTTTCCGGTAATCGAAAGTCTTGGGACGGGGCGGGGCAGGACTTCTGCCTGCCTTCGCCTTCTTCCCCGATCAACATCTTCACTGTTTCCGGAAATGTAGTTGTTGCAAGGTCATTGTATCCGACAAGCACTTTTCCACCATACTTTTTTATTTGAGCCGAAGGTAATATCATCAGGTGTAAGCGGTAAATTCTTCTCCGACCACTCCGAAACAAGCTCCGGATGTACTTCTGTTAAACTGTTATTCATAGCCAAACCTCAACCTCCTTGTGCTTAGAGTATATGAGGTTTTGGCTTTTACTTGTAGTTTACGAATATCTGTATAAATAGAAAAAGCCCTTTGAGAAAAGGATTTCTCCTCTCTCAGAGGGCAAGTTGGCAAACAGGAATTTTACCTATCACACAATAAACAGGCATAAGTTCTTTCATTCCCTCAACCAGACTGTCCTCATGCATACCATCGTTTCCGGCACACCTGTCATATTCACTTTTTCTTTCATTGTTTGTCGCCTTCCACTGCCTTTCTTACTTCTTCCACCCACTCTGCACTATGACAGCAAAACAGTTCTTCATGCTGCATGTTGTGTCTCCGAATGTCCGGATTTTTGAAATAAGTACAATATCTCTTTTCGTATTTTTTTCCCATCTTTGTTGCGTAAAACACGTGGATTTTTCTCATTTGGATTAAATCCATCATAAGAAACTGTTACTGTATAAAAATAAGAGTGTAATCCATCCAGTACATGATCAAAACTGCTATACAGACAACAGGTACCAGGAAATAAAAATATTACCGGTTTACTACTGTCTCCACTTTCATAAAATTTCATAGTTGGCCTCCTTTAGGCTTTTCTCACAATGCAACTGCAATCCGCCAATAAATAGTCCTCTTATAGATTATTCTGTAAATCGCATATGTGTTAGTTTTATCTAATCACATATTTCTAAAAAACCGTGCGCAATACAAGACTGTAATATCGCACGGTTTCTTTTCCATGTTTTTAGTATATCCCGGCGGTTTCCATGACAGCTTCCGCCAGCAGGCGAATATCCATAACAGAGGTGTCCTCCTGGTGCTGGGTGCTGATAAGAAATGTGGTGATGCGACCCGTATCATAATCATAGGAAACTTGCGCTTTCGCATCCGACAAGACCAGTGCAAACTTTTCATCAGAATTAACTTCTTTGTTTTCCTAATCGTGTTTAATGTATTTAGTGATAGTATCGATTAATTCCTCCATGTTAATCGGCTTGGAAATATGGTCATTCA
>OLZW01000998.1_pt1 | contig 22445 bp, 23 predicted proteins | sample 1674281 | NCBI WGS metagenome assembly OLZW01 (sample SAMEA103958157, study PRJEB25191) | human gut metagenome | biome: human-associated habitat [ENVO:00009003]; feature: intestine environment [ENVO:2100002]; material: feces | place: Germany | collected 2013/2015
CCCTGACCTTCAACACCATCGGCCGCCACCAGAGCATGCTGGTGCGCACCCGCATCGCCTCCACCGGCAGCCCCTGGCTGAGCAAGTGTGCCGTGGGCGACGAGCACACTGTGGCCATCAGCCACGGCGAAGGCCGTTTCGTGGCTCCGCAGGAGGTGCTGGACACCCTGATCAAGAACGGTCAGGTGGCCACTCAGTATGTGGACCTGACCGGCACGCCCACCATGGATCAGCGCTGCAACCCCAACGGTTCGGTGCTGGCCATCGAGGGCATCACCAGCCCGGACGGCCGTGTGTTCGGCAAGATGGGCCACTCGGAGCGCAGCGGCGAGTATCTGTACAAGAACGTCACCGGCGACAAGTACCAGCCGATCTTTGAGGGCGGCGTGGACTATTTCAAGGTTTGATGGTACAATCATAAAAAACCATCAGGAGGAAACAACCAATGTCTCAGCATGACCGTTATATCAGCCCGTTTTCCACCCGGTATGCCTCGGACGAGATGCAGTACATCTTCTCCGATGACAACAAGTTCCGCACCTGGCGCCGCCTGTGGGTGGCACTGGCACGGGCCGAGATGAACCAGGGCCTGACCAACATCACCCCCGACATGGTGTCCGAGCTGGAAGCCCATGTGGACGACATCAATTACGAAGTGGCCATTGAGCGCGAAAAGCTGGTGCGCCACGACGTGATGAGCCACGTTTATGCCTACGGCCAGCAGTGCCCCAAGGCAGCCGGCATCATCCATCTGGGTGCCACCAGCTGCTATGTGGGCGACAACACCGACATCATCGTCATGCGGCAGGGCCTGGAGCTGGTGCGCAAAAAGCTCATCGGCGTGCTGGCAAAGCTGGCCCACTTTGCCGAGGAATACAAGGACATGCCCTGCATGGCCTACACCCACTGCCAGCCTGCCCAGCCCACCACCGTGGGCAAGCGTGCCACCCTGTGGGCCAACGAGCTGGTGATGGACCTGCAGGAGATCGACCACCGTCTGGCTACTCTGCAGCTGCGCGGCGTCAAGGGTACCACCGGCACCCAGGCATCCTTCATGGAGCTGTTCAAGGGCGATGCCGACAAGATCCGCGCGGTGGACGCTTCCATTGCTGAGGAGATGGGCTTTGACCCCAAGGCCGTCATCCCGGTGTCCGGCCAGACCTACAGCCGCAAGGTGGACGCCTTTGTGCTCAACGCACTGGCCGGCATCGGCCAGAGCTGCATGAAGTTTGCCACCGACCTGCGCCTGCTGGCCAACTTCAAGGAGATGGAAGAGCCCTTTGAGAAGAACCAGATCGGCTCTTCCGCCATGCCCTACAAGCGCAACCCCATGCGCTGCGAGCGTATCTGCGCCCTGAGCCGTTACCTGATGGTGGACGTGCTGAACCCCAGCTTCACCACCGGCACCCAGTGGTTCGAGCGCACCCTGGACGACAGCGCCAACAAGCGCGTGGCCATGGCCGAGGGCTTCCTGGCCACCGACGCCATCCTGAACATCATGCTCAACGTCACCGACGGCATCGTGGTGTACCCCAAGGTGGTGCGCAGCCGCCTGATGGCTGAGCTGCCCTTCATGGCCAGCGAGAACATCATGATGCAGGCCGTGGAAAAGGGTGGCAACCGTCAGGAGCTGCACGAGCGCCTGCGCCAGCACGCCATTGCCGCCGGCAAGCAGGTCAAGGAAGAAGGCCTGCCCAACGACATGGTGGACCGCATTGCTGCCGACCCCGCCTTTGGCCTGACCAAGGAGGAGATCGTGGCGGGTCTGGTGCCGGAGAACTTTGTGGGCCGTGCACCCCAGCAGGTGGAGGAGTTCATCGCCAACGTGCTGCAGCCCATCTTTGACGCCAACCCCGACGCTGTGGAGCAGCACGCATCCCTGAGCGTCTGATGACAGTATAAATTGCAAAAAGGAGAAGCCCACGGGCTTCTCCTTTTTGCGTTTGCGCCTTGCACGATTTTGTCTGCCATGCTACACTGGTAGCAGAACATAAAAAGGAGTACCGCAGATGCGATTGGATAAATATCTGGCCGAGACGGCCCAGTGCACCCGCAGCGAGGCAAAGGCTCTGCTGGCCAAGGGCCGGGTGCAGGTGAACGGTGCCGTCTGCAAAAAAGGGGACACCCAGCTCAAAGAAACCGACACCGTGGCCGTGGACGGCAAAGCCCTGAACTACCGGCAGTTCGTCTATCTCATGCTCAATAAGCCGGAAGGTGTGGTGAGCGCATCCACCGATAAGCGGGACACCACGGTGGTGGACCTGGTGGGGGATGCCTACCCCCGGCGGGAGCTGTTCCCGGCGGGCCGTCTGGACAAGACCAGCACCGGCTTTGTGCTGCTGACCGATGACGGCGGATTTGCCCATGATATCCTTGCCCCGAAGCGCCATGTCTCCAAGACCTATACCGTCACGCTGGACACCCCCCTCACCGAGGAGATGCGCACCGGCTTTGCCGCGGGGGTCACTCTGGCCGACGGCACGGCCCTGTCCCCGGCCGAGGTGACCGCCCTTTCTCCGGACGGCCTGACCGTGCGGGTGGTGCTGAAGCAGGGGGTGTACCACCAGATCAAACGGATGTTCGGCGTGTACGGGGCCGGGGTGAACGGCCTGCACCGGGACGCCATCGGCGGGCTTGCACTGGACGAGAACCTTGCGCCGGGCCAGTGGCGGGAACTTTCGGACGATGAGGTGGCAGAAATTACCAGAGGATGAGGGCCGCTTTTCACCCGGATTTCAAAAAAACATCACATTTTAAAGCTAAAATAGTGCCAAGAACCACGCAAAAAAGCACTTTTTTGGCCTGCAAACGCCCCGAAAGATAATTTCAACAAGAAAGAATTATCTTTTTTGTTGAAATATGTTGCAAAAGTAAATTCTTTTGTGTAAAATATAGATTGTAATGCAGCGAAATTGGTAAAAATCACAGTCGCTGCCGCTGCGGTTTGCACAAACGAGGAAAAGGGGTAACCATTATGGCCAATAGAGTATTTCAAAGCGTGATCTACCAGATGAAAGATGCGATCAACCGGGTGGTCGGCGTGGTGGATGAGACCGGCGCTGTCATTTCCTGCTCGGAACTGAACCTGATCGGGGAAGTGCGCGACGGCTTTGTGGCGGAGCGCCTGACCGCAGGGGACCGCTTTGTGCGCGATGGCTACACCTACCAGCAGTTCTCCAGCGCAAAGCACAACGATTACGCGGTGTTCGTGGAAGGTGCCGATGAGACGGCCGGCCAGTTTGCTGCCGTGCTGTCCATCAGCCTGCAGAGCATCAAGCAGTATCATGACGAAAAGTTCGACAAGTCCAACTTCATCAAGAACGTGGTGCTGGACAACATCCTGCCCGGCGATATCTACGCCAAGGCCCGCGAGCTGCACTTTGCCACCGACGTTTCCCGCGTGGTGTTCATCGTGCGCGTGACTTCCGGCGGCGACATCTCGGCTTATGATGTGGTCAGCAGCCTGTTCCCGGACAAGCAGAAGGACTTTGTGTTCAACATCAGCGAGACGGATACCGTGCTGGTCAAGGAGATCCGCAAGGGCATCGACCGCACCGACATGGAAAAGCTGGCCGCCAGCATCGTGGATACCCTGTCCGGCGAGCATTACATCAAGGCCGTGGTCGGCATCGGCACCCCCATTTCCAACGTGAAGGATCTGGCCACCTCCTTCAAGGAGGCCCAGATCGCCATGGAAGTGAGCAAGGTGTTCGACACCGAGAAGCAGATCATCCGCTACGACAACCTCGGCATCGCCCGCCTGATCTACCAGCTGCCCACGACCGTGTGTGAGATGTTCCTGCGCGAGGTGTTCAAGCAGGGCAGCATCGAGAGCCTGGATCAGGAGACCCTGTTCACCATCCAGCGCTTCTTTGAGAACAACCTGAACGTTTCGGAAACCAGCCGCGGTCTGTTCGTGCACCGCAACACGCTGGTGTATCGTCTGGAAAAGATCAAAAAGCTGACCGGCCTGGACCTGCGTGAGTTCGACGACGCTATCGTCTTTAAGGTAGCGCTGATGGTCAAGAAGTACCTGTCCAAAAACCCGGCCAAATATTGATGCAACCGCCGCACAGGGTTCCCTGTCCGGCACCGGAACCGGCCGCTCGACCCCGATGCTGGCCGGTTCTTTTTGCCTGTGGAAATGACCCCTTGCAGGCAGAACAGGCTGCAGGGGTCTTGACCATCAAAAAACTTTGATGTCAGGAGTAAAAGCGTTCTATGATTGATTTTGAACACGTCTCCAAAGAGTACAAAAAGGGCGGACGCCTGGCCCTGGAGGACATCAACCTCCATGTGGACGACGGCGAATTCGTCTTTCTGCTGGGCCATTCCGGTGCCGGCAAATCCACGCTGCTCAAGCTCATCCTGCGCGAGGAGCTGCCCACCTCCGGCAAGGTGACGGTGCTGGGCAAGGATGTTGCCCACCTGCGCCGCCGCAAGGTGCCCTACCTGCGCCGTCAGATGGGCATCATCTTCCAGGACTTCCGCCTCATCCCTTCCATGACGGTGTACGAGAACATCGCCTTTGCCATGCACGTCACCAACGTCAAGCGCAGCGTCATCCGGGAGCGGGTGGAATACATGCTGGAGCTGGTGCATCTGGAGGATAAGGCCAAGGTCTACCCGGACACCCTGTCCGGCGGTGAGCAGCAGCGCGTGGCCGTGGCCCGTGCGCTGGCCCACAGCCCCAAACTGGTGATCGCCGACGAGCCCACCGGCAACATCGACCCGGAGCTGAGCCTGGAAATGATGGAGCTGCTGGAGCGGGTGAGCCAGACGGGCATCACCGTGCTGGTGGTCACCCATGAGCACGAGCTGGTGCACCGCTTCCATCAGCGGGTGGTCACCCTGAAAAATGGCCGCATCATCTCGGATATCCCGGCAGACCCGGAGGCCATTGCGGCCCGCTCTGCCGAGCTGAACGCCTGGAAGGAGCTCACCGAACCGGTGGACGACGAACCGGACGAGCAAAACGATGAAACGAAGGAAAAGGAGGCGGCGACGGTATGAGGATCTCGACCTTTTTCTTTCTGACCCGGCGCGGCCTGCGCAATCTGGGCAAGCACTGGGCCATGACCATTGCCTGCATCGCGTCCCTGAGTGTCTGCATGACCCTAAACAGCTTTGCCAGTCTGGCAGAGGTGAACGTGGACAGCATGGTCAGCTATCTGGGCAGCCAGAACGAGACCGTGGTGTACCTGGACCCTGACTGCGACGACGCCACCGCCACCCAGGTGGGAGAAAAGCTCTCTACCATGCCGGGGGTCAGTGGGGTGCAGTATGTGTCCAAACAGGACGTGCTGAACATCTACCGGGGCTATATGGAGGACTATTCCTCCCTGTGGGACGAGTTCGAGAGCGACAACCCCTTTAAGGCAAACTACCGGGTCACCATTTCGGACCTGAGCCAGATGGCTGCCATGAGCAAAAAAATGCAGGCCATCCCGGGCGTGTACAGCGTGGCTGCCCCGGTGGAGATGACCAACGTGTTCGTGGAAGTGCAGCAGGCGGTCACCAAGGGCGGGCGGCTCATTGTACTGGTGCTGATGATCGTCAGCATCATCACCGTGGGCAGCACCATCCGCCTGAGCGTGTTTGCCCGTCGGCGTGAGATCGAGATCATGAAGTATGTGGGTGCCACCAATGCGCTGGTCACCCTGCCCTTTGTGGTCGAGGGCCTGGCCATGGGCCTGATCTCCGGCGCCCTGACGGCGGGCGTGAGCCTTGCCGCCTACTCCTATACCGTCAGTGCTGCCAGCACCCTGGGAGGCCTGTGGCAGATGATCATGGGCCATGCCCTGGTGCCGGTGGCCAACGTCTGGCCCACCGTCGTGATCTACAGCCTGGCGGGCGGCGCTCTGGTGGGCGGCCTGGGCAGCATGTTCTCCATCCGCAAGCATCTGAATGTCTGACCGAAAGGAGACGTCCATGAAAAAAGCAATGCACGCAAAACCTTTCCGGCTCCACGCACCGGGCCACAAAGCCCGTCATGCCCGGCCGGAAAGCCCCCGCACCCGCGTGGTGCGTGCGGTGAGCCTGTGCCTGGCCTGCATCTGCCTGCTGGTCACGGCCACGGTATACCCGGCTTCGGCGGCCACGGGCAGCAGCAGTATGTCCAGTCTGCAGAACAAGCTGGACAAGCTGTCGCAGTCCATCACACAGCATAAAAAAGAGCTGAGCGATGCCAAGAAAAAGGAATCTGCCGCCAAGGCGCTGGAAAGCGAACTGAAGGAGCGCGTCAGCGTCATTCAGGACCAGATCAGTGTGCTCAGCGGGCAGATCGCCTCGGTGCAGAACAGCATCGGCCAGAAGGAACAGGAGATCAGCGCCAAGGAGACCGAGATTGCCGAAAAGGAAACGGAGATCGAGGAAAAGGAGCTGGAGATCCAGGACCAGTGGAGCGACTTCAAAAAGCACATGGCCGCCATGCAGGAGCTGCGGGACGGCGGCAGCGTGGCCATGCTCAGCGCGGTGAACGACCTGTATGAGCTGCTGACCTTCAACGAGGTCATGCAGGACATCTCGGTGAAGGACACCGAGATCATGGACAACATGAAAACCGCCAAGGCCGGGCTGGAAGCCGACAAGACCGCGCTGGAAAGCGACCGTGCCGAGCTGGTGAGCCAGAAGGCCGACCTGCAGAGCCAGAAGAAAGAGCTGGACAGCCAGAACAGCCAGATGCAGTCCAAGCAGAGCGAGCTGAACAGCAGCATCTCGGCGGCCCAGATGTCGGCGGCCGATGCAAAAAAGGCCCAGGCTGCCGCACAGGCCGCCATCGAGTCGGACGAGCTGAACTACGAGGCCGTCAAGAAGCAGATCCAGAAGCTGATCGCTGCGGCTGCCTCCAGCCAGCCGCAGCTGAGTTTTACCGGCTTTGCCTGCCCGCTGAAGAGCTACAGCCGCATTTCCAGTGAGTACGGCTGGCGCAAGAACCCGGTGTCCGGCGTGAACAAGCTGCATGCCGGCATCGACCTGGCTGCCGGCGGCGGCACCCCCATCTACGCAGCCGCCAGCGGCTATGTGCAGGTGGCAGGCTGGTCCAGCGGCGGCTACGGCAACTATGTCATCATCTACCACGGCAAAATGTCCGACGGCAACACCTACAGCACCCTGTACGGCCATATGCGATCGGTGGCCACCAGTGCCGGCAAGTACGTCAAGCAGGGCGAGCTCATCGGCTATGTGGGCAGCACCGGCAATTCCACCGGCAACCACCTGCATCTGGAGGTGTGGAAGGGCGGCAGCAAGGCCAACGCCGTCAACCCCCGCGGCTACATCCCGTTCCCGCACAATTGATCCATCGTGAAGGAGTCTGGTTTTTATGAACGAACAAAAACGTAAGCGGATGCTGCGCATCGCCTGCCTGCTGCTGGCAGGGGTGTTTGTACTCTCGCTGCTGGGCAGTATTTTCATGATGCTGCTGTTCTGACAGGGAGGAAGCTGACATGAACCGTAAAATCTCCATCGGCATGGCGGTCACCATCGTGATCCTTGCCATGACGGTCACTTTTTCCATCACCATGCTGGTGGCCATGCGTCTGTTTGACAGCACGGTGAGCAGCGTCAAGGAAAAAGAGAGCATGTACAACAAGATCGCAGAGGTGGACCGCTACGTCCGCAGCAACGATTATTACACCATCGACGAAAACACGCTGTACGACCGCCTGACCGCAGGCTACCTGCTGGGCACCGGCGACAAGTACGCCCGCTACTACAACGCTACCGCCTACACCGAGCTGGTCAATGTGCAGAACGGCACCATCATGGGCATCGGCGTGGAGCTGGGTCTGGACCAGACCGGCTACGCCAAGGTGACCAAGGTATACGACGGCTCGCCTGCCCAGGAAGCCGGCATCGTGGTGGGCGACTACATCACCGCCGTGGGCGACACCGACGTCAAGAGCCTGACCACCGTGGATGCGGTGCAGTCCCGCCTGCAGGGCGAGGCCGGCACCACCGTCACCGTGACCTGGCTGGACAGCGCGGCATCCTCCCATACGGCCGACCTGACCCACTCCGGCTACACCAGCACCACGGTGGACTATCAGATGCTGGGCGATGTGGGTTATATCAGGATCCGTCAGTTCGACGGCAGCACCCCCAGTGAGCTGGACTACGCCATCCGCGCCCTGAGCGCCAATGGTGCCGCCAGCCTGGTGTTTGACCTGCGTGACAACGGCGGCGGCGTTCTGGATGACGCCATCAGCTGCATCAATCTGATCGCGCCGGAGGGCACGGTGGCCTACGCCGAGGATAAAAACGGCAACCGCACCGTGGTGGGCAGCAGCGACAGCGAGACCGAGACGGCCCTGCCTCTGGTGTGTCTGGTAAATGGCAGCACCGCCAGCGCAGCGGAGCTGTTCGCCGCCAGCCTGCGCACCATGAGCGGTGCCCGTCTGGTGGGCACCACCACCATGGGCAAGGGCACCATCCAGAGCAGCCCGCAGCGCCTGTCGGACGGCAGCGCCGTGAGCATCACGGTGGCAAAGCTGCTCTGCGGCGACGGCACCAGCTTTGACGGCACGGGCCTGAGCGTGGATGTGGAGCGCGCCCTGAGCGCGGATGAAGCCAACTCCTATCTGGACTACACCCCGGAGACGGACCCGCAGGTCCAGCGCGCCGTGAGCGCAGCCCAGCAGCTCAGCGGCACCACCACCGTGGCCGGTGCCAACGACAGTGCTTCTTCCGCTGCTGCTTCGGAGGCTGCCGACAGCACCGCCGCTGACGCCGAGACTGCACCGGAGACGGATGCACCGGAAGGATCGGCAGACACTGCACAGAGCGAAGCGGCGGCCGATTCTGCGGCACAGTAAACGCCCTCCGTCACGGCTTGCGCCGCGCCACCTTCCTCTGGGAGGGAGGCTTTTCCGCGCGGCAAAGCAAATCGTTTGCCGGAGCTTGTCCGGTCACGCCAAAAGGCTCCGTCTCCGAGGGGGCTGGCAATGCCGTCAGGCATTGACTGGGGGAGTGACCTGCCGCCAATCGTACCAATGACCCCAAAGGCTGCTGCATACCCTGCAACAGCCTTTTTCTGAGAAAGGATGGCCTCCATGCCCGAACTGACCGACATTTCCGTGATCCGTGCCCTGTGCGAAAAATACGATTTTGCGCTCTCCAAGGGCTTTGGACAGAACTTCATCATCAATCCGGGCATCCCCACCAAGATCGTGGATGCCAGTGGGATGGACAAGCGCTACGGCGTCATCGAGATCGGCCCCGGCATCGGTGTGCTGACCAAAGAGCTGGCCAAGCGTGCCGCCAAGGTGGTGTCCATTGAGGTGGACGAGCGCCTGCCGCCGCTGCTGGCCGAGACCATGGCCGGGGTGGACAACTTCAAGCTGGTGCTGCAGGATGTGCTGAAGGTGGACCTGAAAGCCCTCATTGCGGCAGAGTTCCCGGGCATGCCGGTGGCCGTGTGCGCCAACCTGCCCTATTACATCACCAGCCCCATCGTCATGAAGCTGCTGGGCGACCGCCTGCCCATCGAGAGCCTGACCGTGATGGTGCAGAAGGAAGCAGCCGACCGCTTGGCCGCCGTGCCCGGCACCCGGGCTTCCAGTGCCATCAGCTGTGCAGTGAACTACTACGCCACCTCCAGGCTGATGTTCACCGCTGCGCCGGGCAGCTTTTACCCGGCCCCCAAGGTCACCAGCGCCGTGGTGCGCATGGACATCCGCCCCACCCCCGCCGTGCAGGTGGAGGACGAGGAAGGCTACTTTGCACTGATCCGTGCGGCCTTTGGCCAGCGCCGCAAGACTGCGGCCAACGCCATTGCAGGCGGCCTGAACCTGCCCAAGGAAAAGGTCATTGCCGCCATTGAGGCGTCCGGGTTCGACGCCTGCATCCGCCCCGAGGCCCTTACCCTGGCCGACTTTGCAAAGATCCAGCAGGCCCTTGCCTGACCGGACTGCAAACAGAAAGCCCTGCCGCTTGATTTTCAGCGGCAGGGCTTTTATGCTGTCGGTTATTGCGGCTGCTCCGCAGACGGTTCGTAGCGGAAGCGCTGCAGGGTCTGCTCCAGTGCGTTCAGGTCCACCGGCTTGGACAGGTGGGCGTTCATGCCGGCGTCCAGGCTCTTTTTGACGTCCTCGGCAAAGGCGTTGGCTGTCATGGCGATGATGGGAATGGTCCGGCCCAGCGGGTTTGCACCGCTGCGGATCATCCGGGTGGCTTCGTAGCCGTCCATGCCGGGCATCTGCACGTCCATCAGGATGGCGTCGTACTCGCCGGGGGCCACGGTCCGGAATTTCTCCACGACCTCGACACCGTCGCGGCAGATGGTGCAGGAAGCGCCCTGCATCTCCAGCAGGGACTGCAGGATCTCGGCGTTGATCTCGTTGTCCTCGGCGCAGAGGAAGCGCATCCCGTGCAGCGACGGGCTGTCCTGCGCCGGGGCAGGGCAGACGGCGGGTGCTGCCTGCGCCGTTTCTTCGCAGATCTTGAAGTCCAGCACCACCTCGAAGCGGGTGCCCTTGCCCAGCTGGCTTTGCAGCGTGATGACACCGCCCATCATGTCCACGATGTTCTTGGTGATGGCCATGCCCAGGCCGGTGCCCTGCACCTTGTTGGTCACCGAATTCTCGGCCCGGCTGAAGGACTCGTAAATGTGCTTCTGGAACGCTTCGCTCATGCCGATGCCGTTGTCGGTAACGGTGAACTTGTAGCGGGCATAGTGGCCGCTGCGGAGGATCTCCTCCACATTCAGCGAGATGCTGCCGCCATGGCCGGTGTACTTGACCGCATTGGACAGGATGTTGAGCAGTACCTGCCGCAGGCGGGTGGCGTCGCCTTCCACATTCTCGTGGAGCAGATCGTGGACCTGTACGGTGAACTGTTGGTCCCGCAGCACGGCCTGCTGGCGGATCACGCTGTCCACCTGTGCGATCTGCTCGGCCATGCGGAAGGGCTGGATGTTCAGGGTGGCCTTGCCGCTTTCGATCTTGCTCATGTCCAGGATCTCGTTGATGAGGTTCAGCAGATGCCAGCTGGCGGTCTTCAACTTGTCAATGTAGCCCTGCAGCTTGCCCGGGTTTTGCAGGTCGTTTTCCATCAGGCTGGCCAGGCCCACGATGGCGTTCATCGGGGTACGGATGTCGTGAGACACGTTGCTCAGGAAGGTGGTCTTGGCCGAGCTGGCGCTCTCCGCCTGCTGCAGGGCCGCCCGCAGCTCTCGCTGGCTTTCCTGCAATTTCTGGTTCAGCTTCCGGGCCTGCCGGGCGGCTTCCTTGGCGTTTGCCTCAGCGATGCGCGACCGGCGCAGCGAGACAAGGATGACCGCCAGGATCATCCCGAAGAAGGTGATCAGCATCACGGAGACGACAAGAAAATTATCCTTTACAAAGTCGGTCACGGTCACCTTTTCCAGCGAGGCCTCGTACATGGGCAGCGCACCCGTCAGCATGGAGGCCGGGATCGTGCGCAGGGTCTTGTTCAGGATCGACATCAGGGTGACATCTCCGCGTGCCACGGCAAAAGAGACATTGCCGTCCTGCGTGAGGAAAACGCTGTGGAGCCTTTTGTCCTCACGGTACTTCGCGACCTCGCCGGATTCGGCAAGCAGGCAGTCGTTTTCGCCGCTGCGCATGGCTGCCTCGGCATCCTTCAGGGAATTGTACTCGACGATGTTCCAGTCCGGATAGTAGTAAGAAACGTACCATTTCAGCAGCAGGTCATCCTTCAGCAGAGCAACGGTGTTCGCATGGTTCTCGTTGAAGGAATTCTGCGCTGTGACTGCCGCCATGTTCAGGGTCAGGACCGTGTTGGACAGAACGAAGTTGTTCTCTTCCGCTACATAGGGGTTCTGGGCAAAATGGAAGATGAGGTCGATCTGGCCGTCTTTCAAGGCCTGGATCTCCTCTTCCATGGAATCATACCCGACCAGTGAAAAATCCAGCTTCTGGTTGCTGATGCTGTCGGATGCAAAGGTGATGTAGTCGTTGATCACCCCCACCAGCTGCCCGCTCTCCGGCACATAGGTACTGATGCCGGCATCGCTGGTCAGAAAACCGATCCGGATGTCTCCATGCTGCGTGACCCAGTCCTGTTCCTCGCTGGACAGCACAGGCGTATAGGAGGCAGAAAGATACCGCTGGTACAGCTCGTCAGCGTAAAACGGCTTGTCGAATTCCATCTTGCGCATGGCGTGATCCAGCTCTTCCTTCAGGTCCTGCCGGGTCCTGCTGATGGCAAAGTAGATGTCGGAGCCGCCGGTCTGGGCAATGGCAGACATGCCGTATTCCACCCAGGCAGGCGTCTCGGTGGAAATGACGCAGTCGATCTCGCGGCCCTGCGCCTGCTGCTTGCCCTGCTCGAAGCTGTTGGACCACACATATTGCAGATGCAGGCCGTGATCCTCCTCCCATTGATAGAACTGGGCGGCCTGCACGCTGGTTTTCAGCAGGGCGATGCGTTTGCCGTTCAGAGTGCGCAGGTCCGAGGCCGAAATGTCCGTGTGGGCCAGGTCGGCATACAGATAATAGATTTCCCGGCCCATCGGCAGCTCACTGAACAGCATGTCCTGTGCACGGTCCTCGGTGTAGGAAACACCAGCCATCAGGTCGATCTCGCCGTTTTTCATCATCTGGAGCAGCTCCGACCAGCCGGCCTTGACGTATTCGTAAGTCCAGCCGGTGTATGCCGCGACCGACTGCTCGTATTCGTAGGCATAGCCGCTGCGCTCGCCGTTCTTGCCCGTGATATTGTAGGCGTCCTCATACCAGCCCACACGCACCACTTTTGACGCGGCTCCCGCTGCGTGTGCAGGAAGCGGCAGCAGCGCAAGCAGGCACGCCAGCGCTGCCAGAAGGCAGGCCCATCGGCGCAGATTCACCCTGATCTGACACATAAACAACTCTCCTCACAGAAATCCTCTGGGTTTGTCCGCCGTCAAGGCTGCTGCCGCAGGCTCCGCACCGGGAAGCAGACGGCATTTCTGCATAATATCCCAATTCAATTATAGTATAGCGCTGCAAACCCCGCCTTGCAAGCGGTTTTATCGGTTTGATACGGCCAAAACGCTGCCGGCGGGGCGCTGTGCCCGCAGCCCGCACCGGCGCGGCATGGCTCTGCCTGCCGGAACATGCCTGCTGCCGCTGTACAGCCCGGGAAACGAACCGTTGAACGAACAGGAAAAAGTGCTCACGCTGCCCGACGCTTCCCATCCGAGAACACGAGTGGATATTGACAATTTGCGTGGTTTCTGCTATCCTATAAACCAGTGATTTGTCACAGGCGGAAGGCATTATCAATTGGCAGACCGCCCTTCGGAAAACAATAAAATAAGCTGGTGTGGCGCAATGGCAGCGCAACTGATTTGTAATCAGTGGGTTGCAGGTTCAACTCCTGTCACCAGCTCCATCAAAAAGAGCCTAGATTCGTTAAAATCTAGGCTCTTTCCTTTTGCTTTAACACACTATTTAACACGCTTTTGGGCCTATAACACACTATCAACCGTTTTGGGGCTCTGGCCGCTGCTCTGGGTGGCAGTCAAAGTAGCCATCCGCTTCAAAGGCTGCATAATGCTCCCGTATCATCTGATTGCGCCAGGCGTAATAGTCAAAATGTTCAGCCTCCTTCTTTTCCAGGTATTCCACGGTGCGTTCCTGGACGCTGCCATAGCGGTTCCATGCGTTCCAGCCGGTGCCGCGCCACGCTCTGGTTGAAATAACCTCATCACGCCAGCGGGCAAGGGCGGTATCTCTGCGCAGACATTGAAAGCCGTGCCGTTCGATTTGGTTCACGCGGTTGCCAGAAATGCCGATCGCATCCCCGATCTCCCGGAGGGTCTGGCCCTTGTAGTAGTGGCGGCGTATCACGTCGGCCTCCCGGTCTGCCAGCTTGCCCAAAGCCTCCTCCAGGGCTGCGTGGAGCTCCTGGGTATAGATTTCCTCCTCGGCAGCCTGGAACGCCTGGGCGGCTCCCGAGTCCTCTTGCAGGTCTCCCAGGACGCTGCCGCTGTCCTCCGGGCCTATCGGGGTATCCAGGCTGGTGCAGTCGTTCAGGGGGTCGGCAGCGGTCCGCAGCTGCTTGCCCTCGGCGGTGGTGATGATCCTGGCATGATCTCCGCACACGGTTTTGTTGATCTGGCTTTGCACATAGTAGGCCAGCAGGGTGGCAAAGGTGCCCTTTTCCGGGTCAAAGGCCTGGGCAGCAGCCTGGACCGCAAAAAACGCCTCCTGGTCAAAATCTTCTATAGTCAGGCCTGCGCTGTCCGCAACGGCCTTGTTCTTGCTGTACCACTGCCAGAACCAGCGATGCAGCAGGCCCTTGTTGATCTCCCACAACTGGCCCAGCGCAAAGCTGTTCCCGGCAGCGGCCAGAGCGGCAAGGGCTGCGTTTGTGTCCTGTTGGCCGGTGGCCTTCTGCTGCTTTTCCATGATACCGAACTCCCTTCCAAAGAAAAAACGCCCACAGTGGGCAGCTGTGAGCGTTAATTTTGGCATTTTGACGAAAACCAGCGATGCAGCACACGCCGATCGGGCCGCGCTGCGGGGCAAGATGCACAAATCAGGTCGTGGCCTGATAGTAAATGCCGGACTTCTTGTTGTCCAGCACAAACGCATCATAGCAGACGCGGCCAGTCACGATACTGCCGCTGGAAAGCGGGGTATCATTGTGAATGCCGAAATCTTCCAGCTTGACAGGTGCCACAGTTGCGGAGGGGTGCGCCAGCATAAAGCCGAACTTCTCCGGCAGACGGGCAGAGGGCACCTTTACCACGGCTGCACCGTCCAGCATGGCAACAACGCCGCGTGCACGCATTTCTGCGCCGATCTCGGTATGATCGAACTCAACGGCCTGTTTCAGAATGGCATAAGTTGCAGGAGTGACCACCAACGCGCGCTCGGTTTCGGGTACCTCTGCATCGTCCAGCGCCTGAGACGCAGCCAGAATTGCGGCGTAGATGTTGGATTTGGTGAGCGCTGCAGCGGCGGGCTTGTGGCCTGCGCCAGTGGTCATGACAGTGTAAGCGTTGGTGTCCACCTCAGGAATAACGACCTCGCGCAGCTCACGGGCCAGCGCGGTGCCTGCTTCCAGCTGGCCCTGCGTTTCGTCGTTGTCCAGCTTATCAACGTTGAAGATGAAAGAACGGTCATGTTTCAGCAACAGCTCCTCGGTGGTGGCATTCAGGTCAAGCAGCTGACCATAGCGAGACAGGGACTCGCTGCTATCTTCGGGGGCGGTGCTGCGGTTGCGGCTGTAGTCGTTCAGCGGGGTTGTGCTGATCTTGTACAGCTTGACGCTGTGGGCACCGCTCCAATCGAAATCGGTGTTAGTCAACAGACTGATCTTGCTTTCCGCTTTGAAAAGCTCATCAGTCTGCGGGGCAAATTTGGTAGTAAGCTCAACGGACATATATATTAACCTCGTTTATGTGTTAGTAGTTGAAATAGGGGTAAGACCTCGGCTCGTGCTTCCGATCGCTGCGAAAAGCTTCCGCTGCGTAATTCGGCGCAGAGGGTGCAAGATACGGCTCGCCGTCCCTAACATCGGGATAGCCGGGCTGCTTGGCCTTTGCGAACTTCAAAGCGGCCTGTGCCTGGGCGGTGCAGGCTTCTTCCGTGTCGCCGGTCAGCAGCTCCACAGGGACGCCAGTAGAAGCAGCCACGCGGGCGCGCATATCGCGCTGGGTGTTGGCAGCGTTCAGTGCGTCCAGCTCGGCCTTTGTGGTGTCGAACTGCTGGGCCTTGGTTTTCAGATCGTCGTAATCGGCATACTTTGTGCGCTCACGGGTCAGGCGGTCGGCAACAATGCTGTTTACCTCGGCCTGTGTGAAGGTGCGCGGCTCCTGCTGCTCTCCGGCTGCAGTGGTAACGGGTTCCTGATTTACAGTTTCACTCATGGTGTAATTCCTTTCCCGGCCTATTCCGTGGCCGTGTACGGTTCTATTCATCCACACCCCCACAAGAGGGGTGACAGACCATCAAAAGCCCTTTTGAAAAAATCGCTGTGTGTAAATCGGCGCTGGACAGTGTAGGGGTCGCCGTGGGCGGGGGCGGGGGCCCCTCCCCACCCCCTTTTTCAGCCGCCGGAATACACCGGAAAACACACGAAAAACGGGCTTTTCAAGGGATAAAACAACAAAAAAAAGCGCCTGCGCTCGTGCGCATCGGCTACGATCAGCGAACGCGGGCACGTTTTGCGGCTTCCAGTGTGCGCACGGTCTGGCTGTGGTGGACGTGGTGGAGGACAGAGCCAAACAGAGCAAAGCAGCAGGCCCACAGGCAAACAAAAAAGCACAAGGAAAGCGCGCAATTGCGTTTTCCCTGTGCTCTATGGCAAACCGTTTTCGGTCGGTACTCTATGCCTTTTCAGTATAGCACATCAGAACCGGAACGTCAAATACACAATGCAGCGGTCGCCGGTCTGGCTGCTGTGCACGCGGCAGGAGCCGAAGAGCTGCACCAGCACGGCCTGCACCCTCTGGGCCTGTTTGACCTCCCCCAGAGTATACGACAGGGTGATCTTCATTCGGACACCCCCCTGTCATTCGGGGCGGGGGTGGTTTTGACCCCGCCGGGGTGCTTCCTGCTCCGGGGTCATACCCAGGGCGCGAAGTTCATTTCTCTTCATGGTCTTGTCCTTTCTCTGTCTTGGTGTTCAGCATGTGCAGCACGGCAACGGCCCGCCCGATGATCTTCACGCTGTCTCGGTCTTCTACTGGAATAATAAGACTTCTGCGCTTCAGGTCTGCGGTCACAAGGGCAATGTACAGGCGATGCTGCCAGACGTGGCAAATCTCCACGCTGTCAGGCGTCTGCACGGCGGCGATCTGGCCGTTGTCCACATGGTCGCAGGCGGCAAAGTAAACAATGTCACCCGCGCGGATGCCGTCGCCGCTCATGCTGTCATCATCCATGATGAACGAATAATCCGCCGAAATATCCGCCGGGGCGTTCACGGTCTGTTCCATCTCGCCCACCTCCTTAGCGGTTCCCGCTGAACCAGCAGGCCACAGCGCCGATCAGGCACCACGCAAGAAAGGGTGCCACACTGGTAAAATGATACATAGTCATTGCAAAAATCCTCCTGTTTTGTTAAACTGGGGGCGGTATTGGTCGTTGCAAATACCGCCCGTTGTGCCGCCCTCCCTGTTGCCGCAGGGAAGGCGGCTTTCTTGTTGCTTGGGCTGGTTTCTCTCGGTTCGCTCGTTGTTCGGTCGGGGTTCAGCCGATCAGGTGGGACGCATACACCCACACAAGGCGTAACTGCCGGAAGTCGGCAGCGGCCAACAGTTTGACGATTGCGCCGGTCAAGGCCCGGCGGGTGGTTGGCTCGTGCATGGGGTTCACCTCCTTTGCGTTTCATCACCGGACAGCAGCCGGGCACCCTGATCATCAAGGTACAGCACCGGCAGTTCCATGTCCTGAAACAGGGTCAACAGACAGCCGCCGTCCGGTGTATCGGTAAAGCGGTCGGGGCAGTCCTTTTCGCAGGGCTTGCCGTCAATGGGACAAATGCGGTCGTTCATGGTTTGATCTCCTTTCAGTACATTGCGGTTTCAAGTTCGGTTGCTTCCGGTCCGATCTGCTCCCGTGTCAGCCCGGTGTAAGGTTCCGGCATGGGTGCCCATGCGATGATCTCGCCGCTTGTCTTGCCAAAGGCATATGAACCGCGGCCGCTGGCATTGTAAAACACCTGCTCTACGGCCCTCTTCCCGTGGGCACGTCTGACAGTGACCAGCACCCGCCCGCGCTTGGGCGGCATGCTGCCGGTGTTCATCCATGGTTGACTTTCCGAAATCGGGGTCCATTTCATGAAATCATCCTTTCGGGTAGTTTGATTTTTCGTTGAAAACGTTGAAATCGTTGTTTTCATTCCATAAATTCAGCCCAAAAACAACGAAAACAACGAAAACAACGAAAATTAAGTCTTTAACGATAACTGTTCAGAACCGGGCAAATCTGCGGTGTTGTCGGTTCGGTTCATTTTAAAGGCGTGTTTTTTTCCGGCGGAACCATTGCCGCAAACCCAATGCTTTATTGCATCCCGCTCCCACAGAAGCGGCTCGATCTCGGCAATTGCCTTTGCAAGGGCCTGCGAACTGGGCGCAAGCTCGGTGCGGGTGTATTGCTGGCCCAGTTCCAGCAGCTTTTTGCCGCTGCCGGTCCATGTTCCGTCGCCCTGCTGCAGCAGCTCCCGAAGGGTGTGTACAATGGGGTTCATCTCGTATTCGGCAATGCGGCGCTGGGCGGCAACCTCTGCGGACGTGCCTTTCATGATCCACCGGCACTGTGCCTTGTCAAAGTTGATGATTCGTTCCTGCTGCTCAATGTCGCGCCCGGTCAAAACAAAACTTGCGTTATCATCCATGCGGTTCTGCTTGTCCAGCACGATGGTGAAATCCGCTGCCCCCATGATTCCGGTGCTGCCGTTGATGTTGTCGAACGCATCTTCCGGATTTTTGCCCTTGCGGGTGTGGTGGACGATCAGCAGGCAGATTCCCCGGCTGTCGGCAAACTTTTTCAGCTCGCCCATATAGTCGTAATCTGCATCATAGACGTTTTCAAAGGGCTTTGATTTCGGTTTGATCTTGGAAAGCGTGTCGATGCACACAAGGTGAATGTCCGGGTGCTCGTCTAGATAGCTGCCCAGAGCGGACAACAGGCCATCGTCCATGCGGGGCGCGTCAAACATGGCGTACATATTGCTCGGCCACTTCTGACCCTGCATCAGCTTGTCAATGCGGCGCTTCATGCGGCCCGGCCCATCTTCCAGTGCAAGGTACAGGGTGCCGTGCTGGTGCGTGGGGAAGTTCAGGAACGGTTTACCGGCGGCCACCGACAGGCACAGGTCAAGAATCATCCAGCTTTTGCCAATCTTCGGCTTTGCTACCAGAACGCCAAGGCCCATTGGAACCAGTTCGTCAACAATGTACCGGATGGGCGGTATCAGCATTTCGGAAAGCTCCGCGGCTGTTGTGGCTTTCAGCTCCGGTTTGCCGCCCTTCTGGCCCGCTGCGCCGTCCCGGTAGGCGGTATAATCCTGCGTGACAAACGCGGTGAACGCTTCCCGGTCCATGGTGTTAAACTCTTCCTTACAAGCCTGCATCCAGCGTTCCACCTTCAGGTCAAGGCCGTTCCACAATCTCAGCTCCCGCGCCCGCTGCTCTACAAGGTCAATACGGCTGTGCACGTCATCCGGGGAAGTCTGGAATGCAAACCAGTATGTCAGACGGGAAAACAGCGCTTCTTCGGTGGTCACGGTGTCCAGATAGTGGAGAAAATCCACATAACTGCCGGGGCTGATCTCTTTTTCTTCCGTGGTCAATGTATCACCCTGCCTTCCTGCTCTGGGCCATCGGCTCGAAGAAATATTTCCCGATTTCCTCCGGCTTGATCTCCAGCACCTTGCAAATGGCGCTGATCTGGTAGGCGTCAAACGGCTTCTTGCCGTTTATGCGCGGGCTTAATGTGCCCTTGGGGATGCCTGCCGCCTTGGACAGCTCTTCTTGGTTGTAGTCAAGTTGAACCATCCGCATGCGCAGGTTCTTGAATGGTCTGTACATGGTTAGTCCTCCTCGATGATCTCGGTCACGTCCACGCCCAGAGCAGCGGCAATGTGGTGCGCGGTTTTCTCGCTGATGCTTTTTTCGCCGTTGAATGCAGCGCCCACCCAGCGGCGGGACAGTTCAAGGCTTTTGGCAATTTCACGTTGGGTCTTGCCAGAAATCAACAACGCTGTTTTTGCTTTAATCTTGTCGAAGCGCATTTTTGAATCTCCTTTCGGGTATATTTTTAGAGAAATTCGCTTTTGGGGATTTCTCAATTGAGATTATATTCCAGTTTGGGGATTGTGTCAATACTTAATTGAGAATTTTTCTTTTGCGTGGTATACTCGTTAAAAAGGGGGTTTTGAAATGGGTGTTGCGTCAAAGATAGGCGAAATCGCAAAGTCAAAGGGAATTGCACTTAAGGAACTCAGTAGACAAACTGATATTCCATACACAACGCTTTACAATGCTGTGAAGCGTGACAGCAAAATGGAATTTGAAACGGTAAAAAAAATTGCTGACGTACTCGGTGTATCGTGGGATGAGTTTTACCCCGGTGATGAAACAGACAGTTGGGTTAAAGGGTGGGCGCCACAAAAAACAGACAGCTATAAAATGCAACTTGATGCGGCTTGTGCATATCTGGGCGAATTATTAAACACTGCGGAATCTGATTCTGAAACGGACTGGACAGTTGAAGAACGAAATAACTGGATAAAACGCCACATTCCACAAACTGCTCAAAAATTCAATCTGAAAGAATTAGATTTAAACGACACGTTTCAGTGGTTCTTACCCTCTGAGGAAGATTGGTTAAGTCGAGTTCAAGAGTCTATTGCTAATTTTAACTACTTCCACACAGAAAGAATTAACTTTAAGTATTTAGAAAAAATCATCCGGTCTTTTGCCCAGATGAGCGATGAGGGGCAGGCAGAAGCGGCAAAGCGCGTGCAGGAGCTAACCCAGATACCAGCCTACCAGCGCCCCGCAGACAGCCCACAGGACGCGCCCGCTGCACCAGACGATAAAGAACCCACCGAAAAATAAAACCGCCCACAGCGGGCAGCTGTGAGCGTGTGACGGCTGAAAATTCAGCTGTGAGTTTTAATCCCGCAACAGTTGCGGATTTAAATGGTCAACTGTTGACCATTTAAGTTGCCGCACAGTGCGGCAACGGGGGCACATTCCCATTTTGGGATTCTGCCCTAAATCGGGGCAGGGTGTCGTGAAACACGACGGTAAAGGGGGGAGTTGTCGCATAATGCGAAAACTCCGATAGTGGCAGCTCGTCGCACAATGAGACAAGCTCTTGCTGTTGTCCAATTGTTGGACAACTGTAAACGCTGGATGTTGCCGAACAGTTCGGCAATATAAAACCGTTGTCGCACAATGCGACAACGGGAGATTCGTCATTTTGACGGCTGATAGTCTCCGATCGGGCCGCGATCAGAGCGCTGCCGGGGGCAAAATGCACAAAGGAAGGGGGTGCAGCATAATGGGCAAGCGAACCAACACAGCCGTCTGGGAAGAAAAATATAGCCGCTGGCGCATTGCCGTGCAGAAAGACGGGATCCGGAAACAGTTCTACAGCTCAAAGCCGGGCCGCACAGGCCAGCGGGAAGCGAACGCAAAGGCGGATGCCTGGCTGGATGATGGGATAGGCGTCAAGGCCCGCCGGGTAGATGATCTCTATAAGGACTGGTACGCCACACTGGAAAAGACGAACGGCACCGGCAACTGCCGCAATGTTGAAAGCCGCTGGCGCACACGCATTCTGCCCGCGATCGGGAAGAAGCGCATTACCAGCCTGACAGAGCAGGACTTGCAAAACGTGGTGGATGATGCCTATTCGGACGGCCTGAGCAAGAAAAGCCTGCAATCCTTGTGCGCTGATATGCGGGCATTCTGCCGGTATTGCCGGGCGCGGAAGTTGACCACGTTCAACCCGGAAGGGCTGCACGTCCCCGCCGGGGCCCGTCTCAAGGGCAAGGCGATCATGCAGCCGGATGCCCTGCAAGTGTTGTTCAGCGTGGACACAACCCTGTATCGGGGCAAGCGCGTGCACGATGACTTTATCTGTGCATACCGGTTTGCCATCCTCACGGGCATGCGGCCCGGTGAGCTGCTGGGGCTGTGCTGGGAGGATGTGCGGGGCGATACCGTCACGATCAGGCGCGCCGTGAACGTGCTGGGGGAAGAGACCCACGGCAAAAACGAAAACGCGGTGCGGGCCTTTGCCCTGTCTGGCTTCTCCCGTTCCGTGTTGGAACAGCAGCGGGCCGTTACCGGGGCGGGGGAAAGCGTGTTTGAAATCAAGTCGGAGGGCTATTTTTATAAGCGCTGGCAGGTCTATCTGCGGGCCAATGACTTGCCGCCGGTGTCGCTGTACTCGCTGCGGCACACGTTCGTGTCCATCGTGAAGAGCCTGCCAGAGGGCGAAATAAAGGGCCTTGTGGGCCACAGTCAGAGCATGGACACATTCGGCTGGTACAGCCATGAACTGACGGGCGACGCCGAGAACACGGCTCGTGATGTGGATGCAAGGTTCATCAAGCTGCTTGGCAGCGGCTGAAAAAATAACACACTTTTTAACACACTTCTGGGGCGGTGGGGAGAAACCGCGTTTCTGGATAAAAATTTATTCGGCGCTTTTTCGTTTGATTTCTGCGTAAAAAATCCCGGATTTTTGCCTGAAATCGTCCGCAAACATGTTCAACTCCTGTCACCAGCTCCAAGAAAAACCGCTCGGGAACATTGATTTCCGGGCGGTTTTTCCATGGGGCGAGTTTGTTGGAGAGATTGGTGCAGAAATTGCGATAAAATCTGTTGCAGATGGTTGACAAACTGCTTTGCGCGTGGTAATATATACAGGCAGTCCGCGCGGCGGACACAAAAGAATATGGGCGTGTTCCCGAGTGGCCAATGGGGACAGACTGTAAATCTGCTGCTT
>OLZW01001011.1_pt1 | contig 22348 bp, 19 predicted proteins | sample 1674281 | NCBI WGS metagenome assembly OLZW01 (sample SAMEA103958157, study PRJEB25191) | human gut metagenome | biome: human-associated habitat [ENVO:00009003]; feature: intestine environment [ENVO:2100002]; material: feces | place: Germany | collected 2013/2015
GGCGCTTCCATCATGGGTTCCGAGTGCGGCATCCCCGCTTCCAAGGCTGGTCTGGCTGCCGCTCAGGCTGCAGGCGCTGTCAAGGAGCTGGTTGCCGAGGCAAACGGCAAGGTCATGGCTTTCGTTTCCAACAAGCTGGATCCCCTGTTCGAGTCCAACGACCTGAAAGCAAACGGCACCGGCGTTTACCAGGAAGTCTTCGACACCGTCGATTACGATAACAAGTCCGGCGCTGACGTTGTTGACATCCTGCTGGATGGCATGGATGCCGTCGGTTACACCGTCGAGTAATTCTTCCACACGCTGCAGTGGGGTCCGAGTTACGGTATAACCTCCCGCCCCCTCGATTCTGTTTGGTCCATTGGTGGGGCATCCGCCGCCCAAGAGGTGGATGCCCCTTTTTTGCAAGAAAAAGATGTCTAAACTTTGACCAAGATGTGTCCAAACCATGCTGCACCCACCCCGAATTTTCAAAAAGGAGGATTCCCGGATGAAAGAAAGCAAAGCGCCCTCGCTCGGGCGTACCCCGGCCCAGAAGTTTTTTGACAAATGGCAGGGCCTGTTCTACCTGATCCCCTGGATCATCGGCTTCGTTGTCTTCAAAGCCATTCCGTTTGGTCAGTCGCTGTACTACAGCTTTACGGATATGAACTTCTTTGAGGGCATCCACGAGTACGGCCTGATGAACTACGCCACCGCGTTCACCAATGCCAAGATCACCAAGGCACTGATCACCACGTTCAAGTATGCGTTCATCACCGTGCCCCTGAAGCTGATCTTCGCGCTGTTCATCGCTTACATCCTGAACTTCAAGATCGCCTGCGTGAACCTGTTCCGTACCATTTACTACATCCCGTCCATCCTGGGCGGTTCCGTGGCCATCGCCGTGTTGTGGAAAGCCGTCTTCCGTGATGACGGTCTGGTCAACACCCTGATCCGTATGATCACCTTTGGCCACGCACAGGGCCCCTCCTGGCTGTCTGACCCGACTTACGCGCTGTGGATCATCTGCTTCCTGCGTATCTGGCAGTTCGGTTCCGCCATGGTGCTGTTTCTGGCCGCTCTGAAGGGCGTGCCTGCAGACCTGTACGAAGCCGCTACCATTGATGGTGCCGGCAAGTGGCGTCAGTTCTTCTCCATCACCGTTCCGATGATCACCCCCATCATCTTCTACAATCTGGTCACTCAGATCTGCCAGGCTTTCCAGGAGTTCAATGGCCCGTTCATCATCACCAACGGCGGTCCCCGCGGTTCCACCACCCTCATCTCCATTCTGGTCTACAACTACGCATTCAAGTCCAACCAGATGGGCATGGCTTCCGCACTGGCATGGATCATGTTCGTTATCGTCTGCATCCTGACGATCATCGCCTTCACCAGCCAGAAGAAGTGGGTCTACTACTCGGATGAAAGGTAAGGTGTGACAGTATGGGAATGAAAGCTTCTAACGCCATTGCGACGTTTTTCAAGTACTTTGTCCTGATCCTGGTGGGCCTCATCATGATCTATCCCCTGCTGTGGATGATCAGCGCCACCTTTAAGGACAACAGCGAGATCTTTGCAGGCATCGGCCTGTGGATCAAGAACCCCACTCTGGAGGGCTACAAGAACGCGCTGAACAACTTCGGCGGTTCCATCAACATCCTGCAGGCCATGCTGAACACTTACAGCTACGTTCTGCCCAAGGTCGTCTGCACCGTGGTCTCTGCCTGCATCGCAGCCTACGGCTTCGGCCGCTTCGATTTCCCGGGCCGGAAGATCCTGTTCAGCATCATGCTGGCCACCCTGTTCCTGCCTCAGGTCGTCCTGAACGTGCCTCAGTTCCTGCTGTACACCAAGTTCGGCTGGGTCAACAGCCCGTTCTATCTGGCCATCTGGGTCCACTGCGCATTCGCAACGGAGACCTACTTCGTCTACCAGCTGGTGCAGTTCATGCGCAATGTCCCCCGCGATCTGGACGAGGCTGCCGCCATCGACGGCTGCTCCTCCTTCCAGACCCTGTACAAGGTCATCGTCCCGATGCTGATGCCCGCTCTGGTGTCCTGCGCACTGTTCCAGTTCATGTGGAGCTGCAACGACTTCATGGGTCCCCTGCTTTACGTCCAGACTCCTGCAAAGTACCCCATGTCCCTGTTCGTCAAGCTGTCCATGGACGGTGATACGGGCTTTGCTTGGAACCGTATTCTGGCCCTGTCCTTGATCTCCATCCTGCCGCAGCTCATCGTGTTCTTCTGCGCACAGGATCAGTTCGTCGAAGGTATCTCCGCTGGCGCGGTCAAAGGCTAAGCTGACGCCCCCGCTGCTCGGATAACTCCAGACAAACACGAATGCCCCCTGTGCCTCTTCCCGTAGAGAGGATGCAGGGGGCATTTCTAATGTCAAAGGCTCTCCCAAAGGGAGAGGCTTTTGAGGCTCGCTATTTCCTGCTCTTCCGGTATTGCAGCGGCCCGACTCCCATCGTCTCCCGGAAGACGCGGCGGAAGTGGGCCGCAGAGGCAAAGCCGGTCTGCTCCGCCACGCTGCCGATGCTCAGCTCTGTCGTTTCCAGAAGCTTCTGGGCCGCCTCGATGCGGCGGGCGTTGATATAGTCCACGATGGACTGCCCCGTCACCCGCCGGAACAGCCGGCTCAGGTAGTAGGGCGAGATGTAGAACCGCGCCGCCACCTCGGTGAGGGAGAGCTTCTGCTGGTAGTTGGCCGCGAGATAGGCGCAGATCTGCTCCACTGTCTCGTTGCGGGGGCGGGCGTCGGCGGCGCTCTGTGCCCGGTGCTCCTGCTCCACATAGTGGAGCGTCAGCGCCAGATACAGCCCGCCCGGATACTCCGGCTCCCCCATCGCGCTCCGCATCATCTCCAGCAGCGTCCGCAGACGGCTGGCCCACTGGACGCTGCCGTAAAGGGCCATCTGGCTGCCCGGCGCAAAGAGGCGGAGAAAATCTTCGCCGGTGGCGTTCTTCATCTCGTGGAGCGCCGTCAGCGGAAACCCGCATCCCAGCATCTCAGGCAGGGCATGACCGGCCTGCGACACCACCCATGCCTCCGGCCCCAGCAGCAGCACACAGCCGGGGCTGACCAGCAGGGCCGTGTCCCCGCACCGGACAGTACAGCTGCCGCCCGAAAACAGGATGATATGGCACGACTCCGCAGGCAGTTCGAGCTGCCCGCTGGTCATTCGGAGTGACCCCGCCGTGATCTTTGCATTGAGTTTTTCCCGTTCGGCCCGCATCGTCCTTCTCCCTTCTGCTTTGCCTGCCCGCTCCGGGCAGTGCTTCTATCCCCAGTGTACCATGTCCGCCCTCTGCGGGCAAGCCGCAAATCGACGCAAATAACTCAGGAGGCTGTAAAAATGAACCTGTCTCTCATCCGTTCCATGACCCGCAGCGCTGTCTTCGAGCTGGAAAACGGCAAGTGCTTCCGTCCGGAGCACCCCTTCACCGTGGCTCTGAACGGCAAGACCATTTATGAAAGCTGCAACACCAACGTCTTTTCCCTCTTCTCCCTGACCCCCTCCACCTCCTACACCGTGGAGGTGGACGCCGAGGGCGAACACCTGAAGCTGGACTTCACCACCGAGGCCGAGAGCTTCTTTGTGGATGCGTCCCGCTACGGCCTCGTCGCCGACGGCGAGACCGACAATACCGTCCGGCTGCAGGCCGCCCTCTCCACCTGCCCCAAGGGCGGCACGGTGTACGTCCCGGCTGGCCGCTACCGCACGTCCAGCCTCTTCATGAAGAGCTGCACCACCCTCTACCTTGAAAAGGGCGCTGTGCTGCTGGGCGACAACGATCGCACCCACTACCCCATCCTGCCCGGCGTCCTCCCCAGCGAGAACGAGGTGGACGAATACTACCTCACCGGCTGGGAGGGCAACCCTCTGAACAGCTTCGCTGGCCTGCTGAACATCACGCAGGTGCATGACGTCGTCGTCACCGGCGAAGGCACGCTGGACTGCGACGCCCAGAACGGCGATTGGTGGGTGAACCCCAAGGTCAAGCGCATCGCATGGCGTCCCCGCGCTGTGGCAATGGTGGACAGCGAGAACGTCTGCCTCCACGGCATCACGGTGCAGAACAGCTACTCGTGGACCATCCACCCCATCTTCGTCAAGCATCTTGACCTGCTGAACTTCAACATCAACAACCCCTACAACGCCCCCAACACCGACGGCATCGACCCCGAGAGCTGCGAGTACATCCGCATCATCGGCGTCAACATCCACGTCGGCGACGACTGCATCGCCATGAAGGCCAGCAAGGTCTTCCTCGGCATGAAGCTCAAGAAGAGCTGCGAGCACACCGTCATCCGCAACTGTCTGCTGGACAAGGGTCACGGCGGCATCGTCATCGGCAGCGAGATGAGCGGCGGCGTCAAGGACATGGTCGTCACCCAGTGCCTCATGGATCACACCGACCGCGGTCTGCGGGTCAAGACCCGCCGGGGCCGCGGCAACACCGCCGTCATCGACGGTCTGGTGTTCCGCAATGTGGAGATGCGGGGCGTCAAGGCACCCTTCGTCATCAATATGTTCTACTTCTGCGACCCGGACGGCCATGGCCCCTACGTCCAGTGCCGCGAGGCCCTGCCGGTGGACGAATACACCCCCAAGCTGGGCACCCTGACGATGGAGGACATCGTCGCCACCGACGCGCAGTTCGCGGGCTGCTACTTCGACGGCCTGCCCGAGCAGCCCATCGAGGGCGTCTCCATGAAGAATGTCACCATCACCTTCGACCCCGACGCCAAGGAGGGTCAGGCTGCCATGGCCGACAACCGCCCCTATGTGAAGAAGCTGGCCATCTACGCCGAGAACGTGAAGAGCATCCAGCTGCACAACGTCAAGATCGAGGGCTACGAGGGCGAGCGTCTGCGCTTCGCCAACGTCGGCCATTTTGAGGAGGACTAACATCATGACACACGAAGAGATCCTGTCCATGCTGGGCAATTATGTGGACTACCTCATCGCCAATTCCAGCGCTGAGACCCCCATGTGGAACATCGAGAAGGTACGCAGCGGCAAGCCCAACAAGTGGAACTACATCGACGGCTGCATGATCACCGCCTGCCTGAGCCTCTACAAGACCACCGGCGACGAGAAGTATCTGAAGTTTTCCAAGGACTTCATCGACTTCTTCGTGCAGGAGGACGGCTCCATCAAGACCTACGACCCGAAGGAATACAACCTCGACAACGTGAATCAGGGCAAGAACCTGTTCACCCTCTACGACATCTTCGGGGACGAAAAATACCGCAAGGCCATCGACACCATCCGCAGCCAGCTGCTGACCCAGCCCCGCACCAAGGAGGGCAACTTCTGGCACAAGGACATCTACCCGTGGCAGGTCTGGCTGGACGGCACCTATATGGCCCAGCCCTTCTACATGGAATATGAGACCCGCTACAACAAGATGCAGGGCTGCATCGACAGCTACAAACAGTTCATGAACATCCAAAAACATATGCGGGACGAGAAGACCGGCCTGTACTACCACGGCTACGACGAGAGCCGCACGATGTACTGGGCCGACCCCGTCACCGGATGCAGCCCCAACTTCTGGCTGCGGGCCATGGGCTGGTTCATGGTGGCGATGGTGGATGTGCTGGAGCGGATGGACGAGCAGCTCTACAACGAGTACCGCGGCATCATGGCCATGCTCAAGCAGACCATCGAGGACGTGCACAAGTTCCAGGACGAGGAGACCGGCATGTTCTGGCAGGTGATGGACCACCCCGGCGTGGAGGGCAACTATCTGGAGACCAGCGGCACTGCCCTGTTTGCCTACGCGGTGCTCAAGGGCGTGCGCCTGGGTTACCTGCCCAAGCGGATGGCTGCCTGGGCCGAGAAAGCCTTTTACGGCACCTGCGACAAGTACCTGTCCAAGAATCCGGACGGCAGCCTGCAGCTGGGCGGTATCTGCCTGGTGGCCGGTCTGGGCGGCAAGGACCACCGCGACGGCTCTCTGGCCTACTACTTCAGCGAGCCGGTGGTGTGCAACGACGCCAAGGGCGTCGGCCCGCTGGTGCTGGCCTACACCGAAATGATCGCCCGCAAGAACTGATCCTTCTGCGCGGCATTCCCTGTTTTTTCCTGCGGCGTCTGCTTTTTGCAGACGCCGCTTTTTTGCGCAAAAAGGGGACGGGCAGCGTCCTGCGCTGCCCGTCCCCGGGGTTCTTTTTTATAAAGCCTTACTGTGCCTTTGCCAGAGCCTGTGCCACAGCCTCACGGAAGCCGTCGGAGGTCATGGTAGCGCCGGAAGCGCCGTCGATCTCTGCGCTGTTGGCAGCAATGGCGTTCTGGATCAGCTTGTCCAGAGCCGGTGCGCCAATGTCAGAGGACTCGGCATGGGAGTTGACCACGATGTCCGAGATCTTGCCGTCGGTGATGGTCACGGTCACTTCCATGTCGCCGCCGGTGCCGTTCTCCAGAGACATGCGGTTGTACTTGCCGTAGTCTGCATCAAAGATGGACCATGCAACGTTGCCGGTCTGGTGCATGACATTCATGCTCTTGCCCTGCACCCAGGTGCCCTCGTTCATGAAACGGTGGCCTTATGCTGCGCCGCCTGCAGGAGTACGACCAGGCCCACAGCACCGCCCTGCTGCACACCCTGTGCGTCTACCTGCTGCAGGAGCAGAACCTCCATGCCACGGCCCGGCAGCTTTTCATCCACCGCAATACGCTGGTGTACCGGCTGCAGCGCATCCGCACCCTGCTGCAGCTGGATTTGGATGACGCCGCCGTGCGCAATGTCCTGCGCACCGGCTGTATCCTGCTGGAATACTATCAGGGTGCCTTCTGATTTTTCGCACAAAACAAGACCCGGCACAGTCTGCATTCCACACTGTGCCGGGGCTTCATTGGTTTGTTTTCGTTACAGGGTCTCTACGCGGTCAAACAGGGAGCCTGCGGTCTCCACCGCATCCCTGCTGCCAAAGGTCACCTTCACACCGGCAGCCATGGCATCGGCCAGACCGGCGGCCTGCTCTTTGAGCAGAGCTGCGTCCACGGCACACAGGGCCTTGCGGTCGGCAGCCTTCATTGCTTCGGTGATGCCGCAGAAATACTGCCGGTCCAGCTCCCGTGCCTCGGCGCGGGGCTTGCGGGGCGTGTCCAGCTTGGCCACGGCACCCACGATCAGGTCGTTCAGGTCCTTTTCGGTGTAATCGCGGGCGGCCAGCTCCGCCGGGCCCTTGGCAAAGGTGTCGTAGCTCTCGGTCAGATGGGGGTCCCGGTAGGTGTACAGGTACTCCACGCCGTCCGACGACAGCATGCCGGTGCCGTAGGCGCCGCCCACCTCGCGGATGTTGTGCCACAGGTATTCGTAGCTCATCACGCGGGCCAGCACCTTGCGGTCGCTGCGGCGCTCCATGGGCCACACCTGCACCGCGTAGTTCACGCCGCCGTCAATAATAAAGGCCTCGTTCACCGGCGGGGTCAGCGGCTCCGCATAGGGCTGCGCCGCGTCGCGCTCCTGCGCCGCAAACCGGCTGCCCGGCAGCAGGGTGCGCAAGGTGTCCAGCGCCTGCTCCGAGCCGTGCAGGCTCACGGTGAGCTGGGCGTGCTGCAGCACCTGGGCCCGCAGGGTTTCCAGCTTTGCGCCAAGGCCTGCCCAGTCGGCCTTTTCCAGCAGATCGCACAGGAAGCGATAATAGCTTACGCCGCTGCATCGCTCGCTGGCCGCGTTCTCCACATTGTAGTGGGCACTGGCACGGACCGCCGCATAGGCGTTGCCCTGCTGGATGAACTGCTGTTCCATGTTCAGTTTCTGCTGGCTCAGCACCCGGGCAAAGGCGGCTTCCGCCGCCGGGCCGGTGAGCTGCGTGTCATACAGCCACTCGCCGCCCAGCTCCACGGCCTTTTGCAGGCTGCGTTCCAGCAGGCTCAGGCTCATGGTCAGTTTGGCATGGCAGGGTGCGCCCTCCTGCCGGCCGGTCCAGAAGTCCAGCAGTACGCGGCTGTCGCCCAGCCAGGTGCTGCGCAGGGTGTTCAGCTGCTGGGCCGTGTGGGTCGGCGTGTCCAGCTCGTCCAGCACATCGGTGAGCAGGTCCAGATACGGCAGGTCCTCCGGGGCCACATGGCCCAGGTCATAGTAGAAATTCAGGTACAGGCTGCCCGCCGAGGGGTGGCGCAGCACCGTGGCACCGGCCACCTGCTCGGTCTGCCCGGCCGCGCTGGGGGCACCTTCGCCCAGGTCGGCCACGGTCAGCGGATGATCCAGCACCAGTTTGGCGTCGGTGCGGGCCGGGGCCTGTGTCTCTTCCTGCTTCTTGGGCAGGGTGGGCACCTGCAACACCTGCACCGGAGCCGGGGCAAACAGGCTGCGCAGCAGCTCGTCGAACCAGCCGTCCGCCATCTTGCTGCGCAGGGAGGCAAACAGCTTATCCGTGTGCAGCAGCAGGGCGGGGTCCCCGGTGTGCAGCCAGCCCGTGGAAGCGTTGATGGCGTCCAGCACGCCGTCCGGCAGGCTGCCCGGCCGCTCCAGCGAGGCAAACTCTGCCGAATTCAGCGAGGCCAGCAGCAGCTCCTGCGGGATGCCCCGGGCCAGTACGTCATCCACTGCCTTGCGCACCGCCGGGGCAAACTTGCGGGCGCTCTCTTCGGTGGCACCCCGCAGCACCAGCTCCAGCGTGGGCTGCAGGGTGCTGTCATCAAAGCCCATGTCGATGTCCGCGCCCAGCTTTTCGGCCAGCAGGGCCGCTTTCAGGGGCGAATTGTTGGTGCCCAGCAGCGCGTCCAGCAGGATCTCCACACCCAGCTGCCGTTCCCGGTCCGCAAAGGCACCGGTGTACCAGGCCAGTGCGCACTGCACCTCGTCCGGCTCCGGGTTCTCGGTGTAATAGGGCAGCTCCACGCAGGTGCCCGGCTGCTCGTCCTGCACCGTCAGGCGGGGGCGGGTGGTGGTCCTGGGCATCCGGGACAGGTAATCGCGGTCCAGCATTTCCAGTTTTTCGGCCATGTCCATCTTGCCGTACAGGGTGATGCAGCAGTTGTCCGCGCTGTAGTGGCGGCGGTACACCCGCTGATATTTCTCATAGGTCAGCGCCGGGATGCTCTCCGGGTCGCCGCCGGACACAAAGCCATAGGCCGTGTCCGGGAACATGGCACGCTCCAGCGCATTCTGCAGCTGAGCGTCCGGGGTGGCAAGGGCCCCCTGCATCTCGTTGTACACCACGCCGCTCACGGTGCCGTCGGCATCCCGGTGCCAGCCCTCCTGCTCGAACACAGCCCTGTCCACCATGGCCAGCGGGCAGAACACCGCGTTCAGGTAGACGTCCATCAGGTTTCTGAAATCCGTCTCGTTGGGAGTGGCAAAGGGGTACACGGTCTTATCCGGGAAGGTCATGGCATTGAGGAAGGATGCCATGCTGCTCTTGAGCAGCTGCAGAAACGGCGAGGTGACCGGGTATTTTTCGCTTCCGGCCAGCACCGAATGCTCCAGAATATGAAAAACGCCGGTGTCATCGGAGGGGAAGGTGCCGAACCCGATGCCAAAGGCCTTGTTGTTGTCCTCATTTTCCACCAGCAGGATGGTGGCCCCGCTCACGTCGTGGGTGAGCACGGTCAGGGTACCGTGCTGCTCGGGGCAGTCCTCTGTGCGGACGAGGGTATAACCGGGAACCTGCTTCATCGCTTTATTCTCCTTTGTGTTTTTGGTCTGGCCCTATTGTATCATTCACCGTTCCAAAACACAATTGTCGGTTTGTAAACAATAACCCAAAAAGGCTCTCCTGTGCATGCACAGAGGAGCCTTTTGAAAAAACGTGTGTTACACCTGCTTGGCGTGTTCCGTCCGGCACGACACCCGGAACAGCACAAAGCCGATGACGAACAGCACCGCGATGCTGCCCACGCCCACGTTGGCACTGCCGGTGAGCTGGCTGCCCACACTGACGATCATGGTGCCCAGGAAGGATGCCCCCTTGCCGCAGATGTCGAACAGACCGAAGTATTCGCCGGATTTTTCCGCCGGGATGATCTTAGCAAAGTGGCTGCGGCTCAGTGCCTGCACACCGCCCTGGAACATCCCCACCAGCACGGCCAGCACCCAGAACTGCCACTGCTGGGTGAGGAAGAAAGCAAACACCGCAATGCCGGTATAGGCCGCGATGCACACCGGGATCAACTGGCTGGAGGGGTATTTTGCGCTCAGCCGGCCGAAGATCAGCGCCGAGGGAAAGGCCACGATCTGGGTGACCAGCAGCGCCAGCAGCAGGCCGGTGGTGTCCAGACCCAGGGCCGTGCCGTAAGCCGTGGCCATATCAATGATGGTGTACACACCGTCGATATAGCAGAAGAACGCCAGCAGGAACCAGAACACCTGCTTGTCCTCATAGAGGTGCTTCAGGGTGTGGCCGATGCGCACAAAACTCTGCCGGATGGCGTGCTGCTCCACCTCCACATAGTTGACCTGCCGGTAGCGCCGGAGCAGCGGCAGGGTGGTGCCCAGCCACCACACAGCCGTGATGAACAGTGCAATGGTCAGGGCGGTCATCTGGCTCATGCCGATGGCCCCGCTGCCCAGCACCAGCGCCAGACACACCACAAAGGGCACACAGCTGCCGATGTAGCCCCAGGCATAGCCGCGGGAGGACACCATGTCCATCCGCTCCGGGGTGGTCACGTCGCCCAGCATGGAGTCATAAAACACCAGACTGCCCGAAAAGCCGATCTTGGCCACGATGAAGATGACCAGGAACGGCAGCCAGGTGCGGGCCGCGCCCATGGCACAGCAGCCCAGCACGCCCACGAACAGGCAGAGCATGAAGATGGGCTTTTTGAAATTCTTGGTATCGGCCAGGGTGCCCAGGATTGGCCCCAGCACGGCGGTGATCACCGTGACCACCGAGCTTGCATAGCCCCAGTAGGCCAGATAGTTCACCTTGCTCACACCGCCGACCTCGGCCAGCGCATTGAAGAAGATGGGCACCAGGGTTGCAATCATCAGCACAAAAGCCGAGTTGCCCACATCGTACAGGATCCACGCACGCTCCAGCGGCGTGACCTTAAATTTTTTCTTTTGCATTCTTGTTCCTCTCGCACCGCCGTGCGGTGCACTCTCTTTTCCCAGTTGTCTGAACGGCAGGGAGTTTCTCTGACCTCCTGCTGGCCGCCCCTCAGAATTCCCCGAAGGTGTGGTCATAGGCCTTGTCCAGCGGGGTGTCCGTGTCCAGCGTTTCCGCATAGGCTTCGATCAGCCGCACCGCCAGCGGAATGGCCTGCTGGTACAGGGCATCCAGTTTCTCATTGCTCTCGGTGCACTGCGGGTTGGGCTGCGGGTTGGCCACAAGGCCGTGGAGCACGTCGTACTTGCCCACTGCCTTCATGCCGGTGAGCACCACCCAGCGCTTGACCGCGCCGGAGGGCTGCAGCAGCCGGTGCATCGCGATCATCCCCTTGAGGGCGTCCAGCACCTGCAGGCCGGTCAGACCCTCGTAGAAGGGCGCGATGACCCGGGCATTTTCCGCCGTGGGCCGGATATGGCTGGCCGTGAAGAAGCTCTTCGGGTCATGGCCGTCCCGGCGCAGCAGCATGTCGTCGAACTCGGTCTCGATTTCGCAGTGGCTCACTCCGCTCTGGCGGGTGTAGGCCTCCACATAGGGGTGACAGGTGCTGTCCAGCGCAAAATGACACACGAACCCCAGCGCATAGGCCAGCGCGGCGTCCCGGTCCTTTGCCTGTCGCACCACGCCCCGGGCGCGCTCAAAGAACACCCGGCCCGGCTGCTCGTGCATGGCGTTGCCCAGGGCACTCACGGGGTTGGACTTGGCTGCATGATAGTAGAACAGCAGATCCGGCCCGTGCAGGCCCACGTCGAACAGGGCCCGGTTTTTCCCGATCTGATCCTGCAGGGCTGCGGGCAGCTGCTGCAGAACATCCGCGCCGAAGCGGCGGTGCGCATAAGTTGACGGCATAAGATTCCCTCCTGTTTCTGTCGGGCGCAGTGCGCTCATAGTTTCAGTATAGCAGAAAGTTTCCCGACCTTCTACCCTTTCGTGTCTGATTTCTGTAAAAATTTTGAATGATTCTTACTGCATTCTACCGGGTCGTTTCTGAAAATATGGGCTCTGCACGCAAAGCGCAAAAAAGCACAGCCGTTCTCAGAACAGCTGTGCCTTTCCGGTATCAATTCTTATATGTTCTCGTAGCCCTGGGGCATCTCGTTCTTGCGGTTGCGGTCCATGAGGGTGCGGAGTGCGTCGCTGGCGCTCATACCCTCCTTGACGATGGCGTTCACCGTCTGCACGATGGGCATTTCCACGTTGTACTTGGCGGCGAGCTCCATGGCGGCGGGCAGGGCGTTGATACCCTCCACCACCATGCCCACTTCCTTCACGGCCTGCTCCGGGCTTTCGCCCTTGCCGATGAGGATGCCGGCGCGGTTGTTGCGGCTGTGCATGCTGGTGGCCGTCACGATCAGGTCCCCGATGCCGGCCAGGCCCGCAAAGGTGTGGATGTTGCAGCCCATGGCCACGCCCAGGCGGGCGATCTCGGCAATGCCGCGGGTGATCAGGGCCGCGCGGGCGTTGTCGCCGTAGCCAAGGCCGGTGGAGATGCCCACGCCCAGGGCGATCACGTTCTTCAGGGCACCGCTCAGCTCCACGCCCTTGATGTCGGGGTTGGTGTACACGCGCATGCAGGTGTTGCTGAACACATCCTGCACAAAGCGGGCCGCCTCGTCATCCGGGCAGGCCGACACAATGGTGGTGGGCAGGTCCAGCGCCACTTCCTCGGCGTGCGTGGGGCCGCTCAGGGCCACCAGCCTGCAGTTTTTGGGGCCGCCGTCCCTGTTCAGCTCGTCGGCGATCACCTCGGTCATGGTATATAAGGTATCCGGCTCCATGCCCTTGGCCACATCCACAAGGATCTGACCGTCCGGGATATAGGGCCGTGCCTTGGCGGTGGTGCCCCGCACGAACACCGACGGCACTGCAAACAGCAGCACATCCTTGCCGGTGCACACTTCCTCGATGCTCTTGGTGAACTGCAGCTCGGCCGGGATCTTCATGCCCGGCAGGTTGGGGTGCACCCGTGTAGTGGAGAGGTTGTCCACCTCCGCCTCAATGGCCGACCACACCTGCACTTCGTTGCCGCTGACGGTCAGCATCCGCGCCAGCGCCATGCCCCAGGTACCTGCACCCAGAACGCCAATCTTCCGTTTCGTCACGTTTGTGTCCTCCGTTTGCACCGGCAGCCGGGCCGCCGGTGAATTTGCGCGGCACCGGCAAACCCGGTGTGCACGTTGTTATGCCCATTGTACACGAAAGCGCCTGCCGCGTCAACCGGCTTGCCGCATTGCACAAAGTTCCCGCAGCGGCTGGGCCGTTTTTGTTCACAATACGCGATTTTTGCAAACCATTTGCACCGCCGGACGTTTCATGTTATAGTATTCTGGTAGGTTTTGTAGGAATTTCCGCAAACCCCTTGACTTTGAGTATACTCGAAGTTGTATAATACATTCACCGTTGTTTTCTGAGAGTATTTGAGGTACTGTGATCGTTCATGTTTGAAGCACTTTTATCCAACCGCACGGTCAGCGTGCTGGTGGAGGCCCTGCCCCGCATCCTGACGGCCGGCCTTACCATGACCATCCCGCTGACGCTGGTGTCCTTCTTTTTTGCCATGATCATCGCGGTGGTGGTGGCACTGGTGCAGTACGCCAACGTGCCGGTGCTGCGGCAGATCGCCCGGTTCTACATCTGGGTCATCCGCGGCACACCGCTGCTGGTGCAGCTGTTCATCATCTTTTACGGCCTGCCCAGCCTGGGCATCATGCTGGACGCCTTCCCCGCCGCCGTCATCGCCTTTGCCTTCAATGAGGGTGCCTACTGCGCCGAGACCATGCGCGGCGCGCTGGAAAGCGTGCCCCAGGGCCAGCTGGAAGCCGGTTACTGCGTAGGCATGAGCTGGGTGCAGATCATGCGCCGCATCGTGCTGCCGCAGGCTTTGCGCACCGCCGTGCCCGCCCTGTCCAACTCCCTCATCGGCATGATCAAGGACACCTCGCTGGCGTCCAACATCACGGTGGCCGAGCTGTTCATGGCCGGTCAGCGCGTGGCGGCCCGCACCTACATCTTCCTGCCCATCTACTGTGAGGTGGCGGTGGTGTACCTGCTGTTCTGCACGGTCATCACCAAACTGCAGGCTGTGCTGGAGCACCGGCTCAACGCCCGGGGCTTCCAGTAAGAAAGGAGTGTGGAACCCATGGCAATGATGGAGATCCGGAACGTCCACAAGACCTTCCGCACCTACGCAAAAGCCGGTCTGCGCCCCGGTGCACACAAGGTGGTCAGCGAGCTGCCGGTGCTGCAGGGCGTGGACCTGACCGTGGAAAAAGGCGATGTGGTGGCCATTCTGGGCCCTTCCGGCTCCGGCAAGACCACCCTGCTGCGCTGCCTGAACTTTCTGGAGACCGCCGACGCAGGCCAGCTGGTGCTGGACGGCGAGACCTTTGACCTGGCCCATGCAGGCCGGGCCGACATCGCCCGGCTGCGCAAAAAGACGGCCTTTGTGTTCCAGAACTACAACCTGTTCCGGAACAAGACCGCCCTGCAGAACGTGACCGAGGGACTCATTGTGGCCCGCAGGATGCCCCGGGAGCAGGCCGACGCCATCGGCCGCCGCATGCTGGAAAAGGTGGGTCTGGCCGACCGGGCCGACTACTACCCCCGCCAGCTCTCCGGCGGTCAGCAGCAGCGCGTAGCCATTGCCCGTGCCCTGGCCACCGACCCGGAGATCATCTACTTTGACGAGCCCACCAGTGCGCTGGACCCGGAGCTGACCGGCGAGGTGCTGAGCGTGATGCGCCAGCTGGCCGAAGAGGGCATGACCATGCTGGTGGTGACCCACGAGATGGGCTTTGCCCGCAACGTTTCCTCCAAGACGGTGTTCATGGAGAACGGCGTGGTGGTGGAACAGGCTCCCTCCCGCGAATTCTTTGCCGACCCGAAGGAGGAGCGCACCCGGGCCTTTTTGCAAAAGATCGCCCACACGGAGTAATATACGGTCATCGGGGAGCTTCCTCCTCGGACACGAATACGGGTTGCGGCTCCCAGCGCATGCGGCGGCCCTTGAGCGAGCCTTGCATTCTGCTGGCCGCTGTCCCAACAGCAACTCCCTGTTTCCGCCGCTGGCGGCGGTCGTTGCCGTTGCAGGCCATTCCATCGCCCGCCCTATTGCCCTACGGGCAACAGGGTCCCACCCCAGCGGACGGTCCTCGGAGAAACTCCCCGATGGCCGCCTAGACAAACATTTTAACTGAAAGGATATTTCTATGAAACGCAGAACCTTTATTTCTCTGATGAGTGTGATGGCTGCCGCTGGTGTGCTGACCCTGGCAGGCTGCTCTTCCAATTCCGGCAGCAGCGCTGCCGCTTCCGGTGCGGCTTCTTCGGCTGCTTCCACCGGCGCTGCCGACCAGCTGGCCGCCATTCAGACCAACGGCAAGCTGGTGGTGGCGCTGGAAGGTGCCTGGCAGCCCTGGAGCTACCACGACGAGAGCGACACCCTGGTGGGCTACGACGTGGAAGTCTCCCGCGCCATCGCCGAGAAGCTGGGCGTGGAGCCGGAGTATGTGGAAAGCGACTGGGACAGCCTGTTCGCCGGTCTGGACGCAGGCCGCTTTGACATCGTGTGCAACGGCGTCGAGGTGACCGACGAGCGCGCCAAGACCTACGACTTCACCACCCCTTACGGCTACATCCACACCGCACTGGCCGTGCGCAAGGACAACGAGGACATCAAGAGCTTTGAGGACCTGAAGGGCAAGACCACTGCCAACAGCCTGGCTTCCACCTACATGGAGCTGGCCGAGAGCTATGGTGCCACCGTGCAGGGCATCGACACGCTGGAAGAGACCATCCAGCTGCTGACCGCCGGCCGCATCGACGCCACCCTGAACGCCGATGTGTCCTTCTACGACTACCTGAATGTGCATCCGGACGCCGACTTCAAGCTGGTGGCCCAGACCGAGGACGCTTCTCATGTGGCCATCCCGGTGCGCAAGGGCGACGACAGCGCTTCCCTGCTGGAAGCCATCAACACTGCCATTGAGGAGCTGCGCGCCGACGGCACCCTGAAAGCTCTGGGCGAAAAATACTTTGGGCAGGATATTTCTTCGGAGGACTAAGAAGCTCAGCCCTCTCCGTCTGCTCCCTTCGTTTCCATCCAGCTCCCCCGAAAGGGGGAGCTTTTTTGTTATCTGCCATATTTTTCTACGCTTCTCTATTGACTCATGCAATATTATATGATATATAATATTATAGAAGCACGTCAACCAGAAAGGAGGCTGTTCCCACATGAGTTTTCCCATCAGTGCCGCACTGCTGGATGCCATTGTGCTGTCTGTGGTGGCGCAGGAGCCGGAGGGCACCTATGGCTACCGCATTACCCAGCAGGTCACCCATCCCCTGGAGCTCAGCGAATCCACCCTGTACCCGGTGCTGCGGCGGCTCCAGAAGGACCAGCTGTTGACAGTGTACGACGCCCCGGTCAACGGCCGCAACCGCCGCTATTACCAGATCACCCCGGCCGGGCGGCAGCAGCTTGCCGCCTATGCCCAGGAGTGGAGCCGCTACCGTTCTTCCATTGACACATTTTTCAGAGAGGTGGAATGATCTATGACCCGTACTGCATTTCTTGCTGCCCTGGAACAGCTTTTAGCCCCTTTGCCGGAGGCCGAGCGCAAGGACGCTTTGAGCTACTACGAGGATTATCTGGACGCCGCCGGGCCGGAAAAGGAGGCCCAGGCCATCGCAGAGCTGGGCACTCCGGAGGAGGTAGCCCACAAGATCCTGGAGGAGCAGGCCCCGGCTGACTCCTCTGCCGCCCCGACATCTCCTGCCCACAAGCCCCGGTCCACCTGGCGCATGATGCTGGGCGGTGGGCTGGCGGTGCTGGCGATCTGCATCTTTCTGTTCCAGTATTCCAAGGCTGCCCCGGTGCAGCCGGAGGGATCCACTTCTCCTGCCTCGGAACTTCCTGCTCCCTCCGCAGAAGTGTCAGCTGAGAGCACCCAACCGCAGGCCGTGGATCCCGTTTCCGCCGCAGACGGCTTGACTTTCTCCCTCTCTGCTGAGATGGTCCACGAGAAGCTATCCCTGAAGTTGGACTATGGTACTGTTCTCTTTGTTGTTGACCCAAACGCTTCTGATATCACCCTGCAGTTTGATGGCTTCAGGACCCAGTACCTCACCCATTCCAGCGAAAAAGCCGGGACCACAGAGTTTTCCTACCATGTTCCCCAATACAACGCTCTCCCTGATTCCGACAGTGCTGTGCTCACCATTACAGCTCCGGAAAATATCCTGCATGAGGTGGACATTGATCTTGCCATGGGGAACGTTGACCTTGGCACCCTCTCTCTGGATGAACTGGATCTGGAACTTGCCATGGGGGACGTTTCTGCCGACAGCCTGACTGTGAAGGATGCAGATTTTGATCTTGCCACGGGCGGCTGTCACATTGACCATCTTTCCGCACCGGAATTCGATGCCGAACTTGCCATGGGGGACTGCACCATCGGTCTGCTGTCCGGTGCTCAGGATGTCAACATCTCGGTCACCCTTGGCAAGGCCGCCTTGACCCTGGAGGGCAGTGCCTCGGACTATACCCTCGTCACCAATGGGCTTATGGGCACCTCCACCCAGGATGGCAAGGCCAATCCCTCTCGTAAAATCTCCCTCAGTTCCACCACCGGCGATTTCTCCATCTCCTATGCCAATTGACCCCTGAATCCAGAACGCCCCCGGCATCCGTTTTTATTGGGATGCCGGGGGCGTTTTTATGCTTCTGTGTGGAAATAGTCGTAAATGGTCTGGGCCAGCTGCCTGCCCACACCGGGGGTGTTTTCCAGCTGGTCGGGGGTGGCTTCCTTCACCGCCCCCACGCTCTTGAACTGGGCCAGCAGGGCCTTGGAGAGCTTGGGCCCCACTCCCGGCACCTCGGTCAGGGTGGAGGAGTAGCTTTTCTGCTTCATCTGCTGCTTGCGGTAGGCGTTGGCAAAGCGGTGGGTCTCGTCCTGGATGGCGGTGATGAAGGTAAAGGTGCCCCGGTTCATGTTGATAGCGATCTCTCGGCCCTCGCTGTCCACCATGGCCCGGGTGCGGTGGTGGTCATCCTTTACCATGCCGTACAGCGGCACATCTGCCAGCGCTGTACCGGCAAGCGCCTCCTTTGCGGCGCTCACCTGTCCCCTGCCGCCGTCCATCAGCAAAAGATCCGGCTTTTGGCCAAACCAATTGCCGCCGGGCTGGTCATTCTGGGCCTGCGCGGCATATTTTTCGTATTCTGCCGCCCGGCGTGCCACCGTCTCCGCCAGGGAGGCGTAGTCGTCGGTGCCCGCCACGGTTTTCATCTTGAACTTCCGGTAGCCGGCCTTGAAGGGCTTGCCGTCCTTGAAGGTGACCATGCCGCAGACGCTGCTGCCATCGCCCCAGTTGGAGATATCGTAGCTTTCAATGGCGCGGGGCGGTTTAGGCAGGCCCAGCACCTGGGCCAGCTCGTCCAGCAGCTTTTCTTCCCGGGCGTAGCGGCCACTCTCCCGGGCCAGCCTCTCCACCGCGTTGGTGTGCGCCATCTCCACCAGATGAGCCTTGTCGCCGCGCTGGGGCACATACAGCTGCACTTCGCTGCCGCGCTTCTGGTTCAGGGCCTGCTGCAAGGCATCCACGTCCGGCGGCAGCGCATCCACCACGATGATCTTGGGGATCTGCTCATCGTCCAGATAGTACCGGGGCAGAAATTCCTCCCGCACCGCGTCGATGTCGGAGGTGTCATGGAACAGGAACTCCCGCTTGTCGGTAAGCCGCCCTTCGCGGAAGCGCAGCACCGCCGCGCATACGCTGCCGGGCGTACCGGCCAGCGCCACCACGTCCATCTCTACGTCCGGATCCACGACCACCTTCTGCCCGGCACTGACCTTGGTGATGGCGTTGATCTGGTCCCGGATGAGGGCCGCCGTCTCGAACTCCAGCCGGTCGGAGGCCTCCAGCATCCGTTCGTTCAGGGTCTTGAGGATGTCCTTTTTGCCGTAACGGATCAGGTGCACCGCCCCTTTTACCGCCTCGTTGTAGGTCTCGCAGCTGATCTTGCCGCTGCACACCGCCATGCACTTGCCGATGTGGGCGTTCAGGCAGGGGCGGCCCTTGCCGATATCCTGCGGGAAGCGCTTGGAGCAGCGCGGCAGCAAAAAGGCATCCATGGCCGTTTCTGCCATCTGCCGTGCCGCAAAGCTGGAGGTGTAGGGGCCGATATACTCTGCCCCGTCCTCCTCCTTTTGCAGGGTGAAGGAAAGGCGCGGCCAGTCCTCCCGGGTGACGCGGATATAGCTGTAGCCCTTGTCATCCTTCAGCAGGATGTTGTATTTGGGGGTGTGGGCCTTGATCTGGCTGGCCTCCAGCACCAGCGCCTCGAATTCGCTCTGGCAGACGATGACGTCAAAGGCGTAGGCGTGGGCGATCATCTGGCTGACCTTGTTGTCGTGGGGCACGCCCTCGCGGAAATACTGGCTCACCCGGATGCGCAGGCGCTTGGCCTTGCCGATATAGATGATGGTGTCGCTTTTGTCCCGGATGATATATACTCCGGGCAAAAGCGGCAGCATACACGCCTTTTGGTATAGCTCCGCCTTGGTCATTCTGCGCTCTGCTTCCGGTTCTCGCGGGCCTTGCGGATGCATCCGATGGACTGGAAGATGCCGAACCATGCGGGCAGAGTGGCCCACTGGCTGGGCTTCTCGTCCTCATCGGCCGCAAACCACAGCGCCGTCTGCACGATGAGCAGGGTCACAAAAACACCCAGCGCAAAATACCAAGGACGACCGGAATCGCAGAAATCAACATACTTGCGCAGGGTCTCTTCACTCAGTCTTTTCATGGAAATGCCTCCCTTTGTTCTGACGCAAAATACCAAAAAAGCGGCAAGGATGACCCCCGCCGCTCATACACGAATGGAACTGGATTACTCTGCAAAGCCGGACTCGACCAGCTTGATGAGGCCATCGACAGCAGCCTGCTCGTCGGCGCCATCGGCGATGATGCGGATGGTGGTGCCGCCCACGATGCCCAGAGACAGGACGCCCAGAAGGCTCTTAGCGTTCACGCGGCGCTCTTCCTTCTCGACCCAGATGGAAGACTTGAACTCATTGGCCTTCTGAATAAAGAAGGTTGCCGGACGGGCGTGCAGACCAACCTGATTTTCAACGGTAACTTCTTTGACGTACATAGTAAAACGCTCCTATCTATTATCGTTCTAAGGAATGTAATTATGTTTCGCGCCTGTTGCGTTGTGATTATTTTAGCGCAAAGCGAAACCGTTGTACAGACCCCGGACGCATTTTTGGCGGTTTTCCCAAGGATGAGGGGGGCATTTTTCACCTTTTATACAAAGACAACAAAATTATTCCCCCAGTGTTGGCGAGGCAATACAAAAGTTTTCAACATTTTTTCGACCATAGGCCGTACTATGACATTCTTCCTGCTCCTCTGACTGCGTCCGACAGGCTTTTCAGCCCTCCCAGCGCATCACGAGCAGCTCACAGCGCCGCTGCACGAAGCCGTCCTCTGCGGGGTCAAAGACCCGTGCCGCCTCCCCGGTCAGCTTCCAGCCCATCCGGCGGTAAAGGGCGATGGCGCGGGTGTTCTGGTCCAGCACGGTCAGGGTCGGATGCTCATGCTCTTCCAGCTTTTTGCGGGCAAAGTCCAGCATCTTCTGGCCGATGCCCTTTCCCCGGGCGTCTGCCGCGACGAACAGATGCTCGATGCGGCCCGTCTTGTGGTCTACGCTCACCATACCGTCCGGCACATCCTTCGTGGTATGGAGATAGCAGGCCCAGCCCTCTTTTTTCTCTGCCTTGAGCTGGGCGAGGAAGGCTTCCTCCCGCAGACCCGCACAATACTCTGCCGTCCAGTTCCCGGCGCAGATGGTGCGGCGTCCCTCACAAAAGAGCTTCGCCGCCGCCTGATACTGTTCCTCCGTCCGGACGAGGCGGACGTTTTCGCCCCGTTTCCACTTGGGCAGCTCGGTGATGGGGTGGGTCTCACACCACTGTTCATACAGCTCCGGGCGGCGCAGACGGGTGCGCTCCCGGCTCTTTTCGCCCCGCCATGCGTCGATCTTCTGGTGGTCGCCGCCCAGCAGGACGTCGGGCACGGCACGGCCCTCCCAGACCTCGGGGCGGGTGTACTGGGGATATTCCAGCAGGCCGTCCCAGTAGCTCTCCTCCTCGTAGCCCTTCTGCTCGGCCAGAACGCCGGGCTTGAGGCGGAGCACGCTGTCGGCCACCACGAGGCTGGCCAGCTCGCCGCCGGTGAGGATATAGTCGCCGATGGAGATCTCTTCGTCCGCAAAAGCATCGATGACCCGCTCATCGATGCCCTCATAGTGGCCGCAGACCAGCGTGAGGTTGTCGTACTCGGCCAATCTGCGGGCGTGCTCCTCGGTGTAGCGCTGACCACCCGCCGTCAAGAACACGATATGCGGGGCAGGACGCCCCTGTTCCGCCACTTCCTTCTGGACGGCCCGCAGGCAGTCGGCGATGGGCTGGGCGTAGAGCACCATGCCGCAGCCGCCGCCGTAGGGGTAATCGTCGGTCTGCTTCTGCTTGTTGAGGGTGTAGTCCCGGATCTGATGGCAGTGGGTCTCGATATAGCCGCGCTTGGCCGCGCGGCCGATGATGCTGGCGTCCAGCACCTGCTGGCACATTTCGGGGAAAAGGGTCACGATGTCCACGCGCATTCCCATCGCTCACTCCCCCTCCCGCTCACTGTCACAGTCGTCATCCAGCAGGCCCGGAATGGGGGTGACGAGGATATAGCCCTCGGGCGGGTTGCGCTCTTTCAGGAAAGCATCCACGCCGGGGAACATATATTCTTTTCCGTCGGGGGCTTTGACCGTGTAGATGTCCTGTGCGCCGGGATGGTCCACGCTGGTGACGACGCCGTACACCTTGCCGGTGTCGGCGTCCCGCACCTCGCAGCCGATGAGGTCGGCCACATACCACCGGCCCTCCGGCAGGGTGGCGTCATTGCGGTCGAAGTAGAACACCTGCCCCCGCAGGGCGCGGGCGGCGTCCATGTCATTCACGCCCTCCAGCTGGAGCAGCGCCATCTGCCCCTGCGGGCGGATGGAGGTGATCTTATAGGCCCGGCCGCCCTGCGCCGAGGGGAACAGCCGGCCGGCTTTTTTCAGAAAATCCACACCGTCGCACCAGAGTTCCAGTTTCATTTCGCCGCGCACGCCGTGGGTGGTAACAACTTTTCCGGCTTCCAGATATTGCTGCATTGTTTTCTCCTCCAACAAAAAAGGCCCCTTGCCGCAAGGGCAAAGGGCCTGTAGGGTGCTCAGTCGATCTCA
>OLZW01001018.1_pt1 | contig 22283 bp, 18 predicted proteins | sample 1674281 | NCBI WGS metagenome assembly OLZW01 (sample SAMEA103958157, study PRJEB25191) | human gut metagenome | biome: human-associated habitat [ENVO:00009003]; feature: intestine environment [ENVO:2100002]; material: feces | place: Germany | collected 2013/2015
TTGCACAGGTTGAGGGCAACACCGTTGCTCTGTGTGACATCAAGCAGGAGTGGGCCGAGAATGGTCTGGCAAAGATCAAGAAGGGCTACGAGAAGCTGGTTGCCAAGGGAAAGATGACGCAGGAAAAGGCAGACGCTATCGTTGCTGCCATCACCCCGGGCCTGAAGGAAGACCTGTGCGCTGACTGCGATCTGGTCGTTGAGGCTGCTTTTGAGGATATGAAGGTCAAGCAGACCACCTTCGGCGAGCTGGATAAGATCTGCAAGCCCGAGTGCATCTTCGCTTCCAACACTTCTTCTCTGTCCATCACCGAGATCGGCAAGGGCGTTAGCCGTCCGCTGGTCGGCATGCACTTCTTTAACCCCGCAGACCGCATGAAGCTGATCGAGGTCATCGCAGGCTGCAACACTCCCGCTGAGACCGTTGAGAAGATCAAGGAGATCTCTGTTGCCATCGGCAAGCAGCCGGTTCAGGTCAATGAGGCTGCAGGCTTCGTCGTCAACCGCATCCTGATCCCCATGATCAACGAAGCTGCTTTCATCAAGATGGAAGGCGTTTCCGATATCGCCGGCATCGACACCGCTATGAAGCTGGGTGCCAACCACCCCATGGGTCCCCTGGAGCTGGGCGACTTCATCGGCCTGGATATCTGCCTGGCCATCATGGATGTGCTGTACAAGGAGACCGGCGACAGCAAGTACCGTGCATGCCCGCTGATCCGTAAGATGGTCCGCGGCGGCAACCTGGGCTGCAAGAGCGGCAAGGGCTTCTACGTTTACAACGCAGACCGCACCAAGACCCCTGTTGACCAGCTGTAAATTCTGATAAACGTTTCTCCCGACCGTGGAAAAGCGGCCGGGAGGAATTTGTTTGCACCGGGCAATTCCGGTAAATGAAAAAGACCCGTTAGGAGGATATAGCGATGGATTTTACTCTGTCCAAGCAGCAGCAGATGGTACAGAAAATGTACCGCGAGTTTGCTGAGAACGAAGTCAAGCCCCTGGCAAAGAAGGTTGATGCGGAAGAGTACTTCCCCAAAGAGACCGTCGAAAAGATGGGCAAGCTCGGCATGATGGGCATTTATTTCCCGACTGAGGTCGGCGGTGCAGGCGGCGATGTGCTGTCCTACGTCATGGCAGTGGAAGAGCTGAGCAAGGTCTGCGGCACCACCGGTGTCATCGTCTCTGCTCACACCAGCCTGTGTGCTGCTCCTATTTATGAAAATGGTACTCCCGAGCAGAAGGCAAAGTATCTGCCCAAGCTGTGCAGCGGCGAGTGGCTGGGTGCTTTCGGCCTGACCGAGCCGGGTGCCGGCACCGATGCACAGGGTCAGCAGACCTTTGCAAAGCAGGACCCCGAGACCGGTGATTGGATCCTGAACGGTTCCAAGATCTTCATCACCAACGCCGGCTACGCAAACGTTTTTATCGTTATTGCTGTCACCGATATCGTGCCCGACAAGAAGGGCCGTCCCACCAAGCAGTGCTCCGCCTTTATCGTGGAGCGCACCGACCCGGGCTTCTCCGTCGGTAAGGCTGAGGACAAGATGGGCATCCGCGGTTCTTCCACCTGCGAGCTGATCTTTGAGGACTGCCGCATCCCTGCTGACCGTATGCTGGGTGTGCGTGGCCGCGGCTTCCAGCTGGCTATGGCTACTCTGGACGGTGGCCGTATCGGCATTGCTTCTCAGGCTCTGGGCATCGCCGAGGGCGCTCTGGAAGAGACCGTTGCTTACGTCAAGGAGCGCAAGCAGTTCGGCCGCAGCATTTCCGCATTCCAGAACACCCAGTTCGAGCTGGCTGAGATGAAGGCACGCGTTGAGGCTGCAAAGTATCTGGTCTACGCTGCTGCTCTGAAGAAGCAGGAAGCAATGGACGGCAAGAAGGTTCGTTACAGCGTCGAGGCTGCTCAGGCAAAGCTGATCGCAGCCCGCACCGCAAGCGATGTGACCCGCCGCTGCCTGCAGCTGTTCGGCGGTTACGGCTACACCCGTGACTATCCCATCGAGCGCATGATGCGTGATGCCAAGATCACCGAGATCTACGAGGGCACCAGCGAAGTCCAGATGATGGTCATCGGCGGCGCGCTGCTGAAGTAAGGAGGACAGACGTAATGAAAGCAATCGTTTGTGTCAAACAGGTTCCCGATACGCAGGGCAAGGTCGCTGTCAAGGCTGACGGCACCATGGATCGCTCTGCCATGGCTACCATCACCAACCCCGACGACCTGAACGCCGTCGAGGCCGCCCTGCAGCTGAAGGACGAGACCGGCTGCGAGGTCGTCGTCGTCACCATGGGCCCGCCGCCGGCAGAGGGTATGCTGCGTGAGCTGATGGCCCGCGGCGCTGACCGCGGCGTGCTGGTCTCCGGCCGCGAGTTCGGCGGTTCCGATACCTTCGCTACCTCCCAGATCCTGGCCGCTGCCGTCAACAAGATCGGCGTCGGCCCCGAGGACATCGTTTTCTGTGGCCGTCAGGCCATCGACGGTGATACCGCTCAGGTCGGCCCCCAGATCGCCGAGAAGCTGCATCTGCCCCAGGTCACCTATGTCACCGACATTCAGAAGGACGGCAACAGCCTGACCGTCAAGCGTCAGCTCGAGGACGGCTACATGGAGCTGAAGGTCCAGACTCCCTGCCTGCTGACCTGCATCAAGGAGCTGAACACTCCGCGTTACATGAGCGTTTCCGGTATCTTCGAGTGCTACGACAAGCCGCTTGAGGTCTTTGATTACAACGCTCTGAAGGACGATCCGCTCATCGAGACCGACACCATCGGTCTGAAGGGCTCCCCGACGAACGTTTACAAGTCCTTTGCTCCTCCGGTCAAGGGCGCCGGCATGAAGGTCGAGGACGCTGCCCAGCTGGTCGGCATCCTGAACGACAAGCACCTGATTTGAGGAAGGAGAAACGAACAATGGCTGAATTCAATGCAATGGACACCGCCGCCTTCAAGGGCGTGTGGGTATTCTGCGAGCAGCGCGAGGGCGAGATCCAGTCCATCAGCTATCAGCTGCTGAGCGAGGGCCGCAAGCTGGCCAATGACCTGGGCGTTGAGCTGGCAGGCGTTGTCATGGGCAGCGGCCTGGCCGAGGCTGACCTCAAGACGCTGGGCGGCTACGGCGCTGACCGCGTTTACAACATCGACAGCCCCCTGCTGAAGGACTACACCACCGATGGCTATGCCAAGGCGCTGTGCGACCTCATCATGGACAAGAAGCCCGAGATCATGCTGATCGGTGCGACCAACCTGGGCCGCGACCTCGGCCCCCGCTGCGCAGCCCGTCTGCACACCGGTCTGACCGCCGACTGCACCCATCTGGACGTCGATGTTGAGAAGTACAAGAACTTCCTGCGCACCACCTCCAACATTGATGTGGACAACACCAAGTTTGAGGAGAACACCAACCTGAAGATGACCCGCCCCGCTTTCGGCGGCCACCTGATGGCTACCATCATCTGCCCGCGCTTCCGCCCGCAGATGTCCACCGTCCGCCCCGGCGTCATGCAGATGCAGGCGTTCGACCAGGCCGGTGCTGACAAGGTCGTCGTCGAGAACGTTGCTCCTGCTCTGACTGCCGACGACATCCATGTTCAGGTGCTCGACATCAAGAAGAGCGCCGAGAAGCTCGTTGACCTGATCGGTGCCGACGTTGTCGTCTCCGTGGGCCGCGGCATCTCCGCTGACCCCGAGAAGGGCATCAAGCTGGCCGAGGAGCTGGCTGAGGCTCTGGGCGGTGTTGTCGGTGCTTCCCGCGCCGTCACCGACGAGGGCTGGCTGTCTGCCGACCATCAGGTCGGTCAGACCGGCAAGACCGTGCATCCCCGCATCTACGTTGCACTGGGCATCTCCGGTGCCATCCAGCACGTTGCCGGTATGCAGGATTCCGAGAACATCATCGCCATCAACAAGAACGAGAACGCCCCCATCTTCGATGTTGCCACCTACGGCATCGTCGGCGATCTGTACAAGGTCGTTCCCGAGCTCATCAAGGAGATCAAGGCTGCCAAGGCTTGATTCTGCCCGTAATCAACAAGAGCCGTGCCCCGCAAAGGGCACGGCTCTTTGTTTTTTGTATTGCTCAGTCTGCCACAGCCGGAGCGGTCAGCAGCTCCGGGGGCAGTTCACTCTCGTCCTCATTGACGAGAGAATCATCGACATCAAATGTCGCACCAAAGGCCTTTGCGGCAGCATCCGCCACCAGATCGGCATCGACCAGCTCACTGTCTGCCATGACATACAGCAGCTTATCATCAAAGCTGACCACGCGGGCCTTATCTGCCTCCACGCAGACCCACTTGCGCATACTGATGTTTTCCTCCATCGAATCGGCAATCTCGCGGGCATCGGCCTTGTCCTTGAGGCGCAGCAGCACCAGGCTGTACGCCTGGCTTCCGGTCATCGGCTCGCTGACTACTGCGGCATCCACCTTGTCCACATTGTCCGCGGTCAGCCCCGCCAGATAACCGTACCAGCTCTCGTCGGTCAGGTCGATGGCCACCGTCTCCATGCCCATCAGGTCAACCGGCTGGACGTTATAAATAGCATCCACCATCTCGCTCAGCTCCGCGTCCGGCTGCGGCTCGGCGGTCTCACCGGTATCCTCGTCGTCAACGCTGAACTCCGGGTCCAGCTCCGCGCCTTCCTCGGGTCTTGTGGCAGGTTGGTTCGCAAGATCGTTGCTGTCAGCCTTTTGGCTGCCGCAGGCAGACAGGAACAGGGCGGTCAGCAGGGCTGTTGCAAAAAGCAGCTTTTTCATCGTAAAATTCCTTTCTCAGTCAGAATATTCTCGGGCGCAAAGCGTGCGTCCCAGTCGTCGCAGGGCAGCTCGTCCAGCAGCAGGGCCTCGGGGCAGAGCAGCAGCCCCGCTCCCTTATAGTATGCCAGAAATCGGTCATAATACCCGCCGCCGCGCCCCAGCCGGACCCCGTCGCGGCTGGCGGCCAGGCAGGGGACAAGGGCCAGCGCCGCGGCGTATCCCGCCGGGTCGGCGGCGGGCAGGTCGGCGGGCGGCTCCTGAATGCCGAACGCCCCGGGCCGCAGCAGGCGCAATGCCGGTATTTCCACCCAGTCCATCTCGGTTTTGCTCCGCACGCGGGGCAGCAGCAGGCGCTTGCCGTCGGCCAGCGCGCGTCTTAGTATTTCCGCCGTGTCCGGCTCATCCGGCATGGCCGCAAAGGCCAGCACTGCCCCGGCACTCTGCCATTGCGGCAGGCTGAACAGCGCCTGCGCCATACCGCGGCCCACAGCCGCCATATCCAGTTCCGTGCGCCGGGCCTTGGCCCATGCGCGGGCTTCGCGTTTTGTCATTCTGCACACCACCTTCCGGGCTATCATACCATATCTGCCCTCCACTTAACAAGACGGAAAAGCCGTCCTGTTGTTACAGCAGCGACAAAATTTTTCCGCCATCTTGCCCGGCGCAGTGAAATAGAGTATAATATATCCTGTATCGCTATGTATTAGACTAATGAAATATAAAAAGGAGATTCCAAACCATGAGCAAGTTCAATTTCATCAAGACCGATATTCCTGACGTGCAGATCATCGAGCCGACTGTTTTTGGCGATGACCGCGGCTATTTTATGGAGACCTACCAGATCGACGAGTTCGCCGCAGCGGGCATCGACAAACCCTTCGTGCAGGATAACCAGAGCCGCTCCACCAAGGGCGTGCTGCGCGGCCTGCACTTCCAGACCAAGCACACTCAGGGCAAGCTCGTCCGCGTGACCCTGGGCGAGGTGTTCGACGTCGCCGTCGACTGCCGCCCCAACAGCAAGACCTTCGGCAAGTGGGTAGGCGCAACGCTGTCCGCCGACAACAAGAAGATGCTCTGGATCCCCGAGGGCTTCGCCCACGGCTTTGTCGTGCTGTCCGATGTGGCCGAGTTCTGCTACAAGTGCACCGACGTCTACGACCCCACCGCCGAGGGCGGCATTCCCTACGATGACCCGACGGTCAACGTGCAGTGGCCCGACTGCGGCTGCGAGCACAAGACCAGCGCCAAGGACAAGGAGCACACCCCGTTTGCCGCCCAGAAGTTCGAATATTTTGAGAAATATTGAGGGTAAACCGTGCAGAAACTGAAAGACACCTTCGCAGGCTTCTGGAAATACCGTTACCTGCTGCAAAACCTGATTTCCCGTGATTTCAAGCTGAAATACCGCCGCAGCGTCCTGGGCGTGGCGTGGAGCGTGCTGAACCCGCTGCTGACCTGCCTGGTCATGTGGGCCGTGTTCGGTGCGCTGTTCAACCAGCGCGGTCAGGGCATCGAGGACTTCCCGCTGTTCCTTATCATCGGCCAGCTGATGTTCAACTTCTTCCGCGAGAGCACGACCATGGCCATGGAAAGTGTGCTGAAGAACGGCCCGCTGCTGCGCAAGGTCTATATTCCCAAATACATCTTTCCGCTGGAAAAGTGCTGCTTTGCGCTCGTCAACTTCTTTTTCAGTCTCGTGGCTCTGTTTATCGTCGCGCTGCTGACCTGGTCGCACATCTCGATCGGGACTGTGCTGCTGGCCATTTATCCCCTTGTGATGCTGTTTATTTTCAGTTTGGGCATCGGGCTGATTTTGTCCACGCTCTACGTTTTTGTGCGTGACATCATGCATATCTGGGAGGTCTTTTGCACACTGCTTGTCTACGGCAGCGCCATCTTCTACGACCCGCGCCAGATGGAAAGCTGGATGCAGTACGTCATCAACCTGAACCCCATCTACTGGTACATCACCGCCGTGCGTTCCTGCGTCATGTGGGGCGAGGGGCTGACCCCCAACATGGTGCTGATTCCGTTCCTCTGTGCCGCGCTGAGCCTGGGCCTCGGCATCTGGGTGTTCAAAAAGAATCAGGACAAGTTCGTCCTGTACATGTAAGGGGGCATCGAAATGGCAGAGCAGAAACCCATCATCTCCATCGACCATGTTTCGATGCGCTTCAACCTCTCCAAGGAAAAGCACGAAAGCCTGAAAGAGTACTTCGTCGCGCTGCTGCACGGCGGTGTGCGGTTTGACGAGTTCTTCGCGCTGGACGATGTATCGTTTGATATTATGCCCGGTGATTTCTACGGCCTCATCGGCCTGAACGGCAGCGGCAAGTCTACGCTGCTGAAAGTGATTTCCGGCGTCTACAAGCCCAGCGCCGGCAAGGTCACGGTCAACGGTACGATTGCGCCGCTGATCGAATTGGGCGCGGGCTTTGACATGGACCTGACCGCACGGGAAAACATTTATTTAAACGGCACCGTGCTGGGCTACACACCCAAGTACATCGACTCAAAGTTCGACGACATCGTCGAATTCAGCGAATTGCAGGAGTTTCTCGATGTGCCGCTGAAAAACTACTCTTCCGGCATGGTCGCGCGTCTGGCGTTCGCCGTGGCAACGATAACGAAGCCCGACATCCTGATTGCCGACGAGATCCTGTCCGTCGGTGACTTCCTGTTTCAGGAGAAGTGTGAGAAGCGCATGGCCGAGCTGCTGTCCGGCGGCACGACGGTCATTCTGGTCAGCCACTCCATTGACCAGATTGAGCGTATGTGCAACAAGGTAGCCTGGCTCGACCACGGCCATCTGCGCCGCATCGGCGCGACGAAGGAAATTACCGCCGAGTACCGAAGGTTCGAGAAAAAGGACGCCATGCCGGCCAAAGTCACCGAGGAATAAGCTATGTCCGAGAACACGAAACCGAACAACGAGCGCCCTGCCGACCTGGCCGTACAGGACAGCGTCGGCGGCATGGCGCGGCGGCTTTTGAACCCCGCCCACCTGCGGGACCTCGCGGGGCGCGGCGTCAAGACCCTGCGGGAGCAGGGGGCCGAGCAGCTCTGGCGCGATGTGAAATTCCGCGTCGGGCTGGCGATGCACCACGACGACTGGCGGCACCGCGCCGACATTCCGCTGCGCCGGGAGCTGAAGGCCCAGCGCGCCGCGCACCTGCAGGGGCCGAAGATCAGCATCATCGTGCCGCTGTACAACACGCCCGCCAAGCTGTTTGACGAGATGCTGCAAAGCGTCGTCAGGCAGACCTACACAAACTGGGAATTGGTGCTGGTGGACGCATCCGACGCCGACAAGCGGCTGGAGCGCCGTCTGCCCAAGGCTGTGCCCGGCACGATTGTTTATGAGCCGATTGAAAACGGCGGCATTGCCCTCAACACGACCCGCGGATTTGCGCTGGCGCACGGCGAGTACATCACGCTGCTGGACCACGACGACGTGCTCTACCCGAACGCGCTGTTCGAGGTTGTGCAGACGATACAAAACACCGGAGCGGATTTTGTCTATAGTGATGAAATCGTTCTCTCCGCCGATTTGAAGGAGCTGGGCGGCTACCACTTCAAGCCCGACTTTGCGCCCGACTACCTGCGTGGGGTCAACTTTATCACGCATCTGGCGGTGTTCAGCCGTCCGCTGCTGGACGCGGCGGGCGCGTATGAGTCGAAGGAGTTTGACGGTGCGCAGGACCATGATTTGATCCTGCGCCTGACAGAAAAAGCACAGCGCATCGAGCATATCAAGAAGGTGCTCTACATCTGGCGTGCCGCGGCCGGCTCCACCGCCGCGGGCATGGAGGCCAAGCCCTACGCCGTCGCGGCGGGGGAGCGCGCCATCGACGCGCAGCTCAAGCGTCTCGGTCTGCCGGGCCACGCCATGGCCGTGCCCGACGCGCCCGGCGCATTTCAGGTGCGGTACGAGCTGACCGGCCACCCGAAGATCAGCGTACTGATCCCCAGTAAAGACCACATTGACGACCTGGACCGCTGCCTGACGAGCCTGTACAAAAACGCGGGCTACGACAATTTTGAGGTCATCGTCATCGAGAACAACTCCACCGACCCGGCAACGTTTGCCTATTACGAGACACTGCCCAGCCGCTTTGCCGACTGCCGCGTCGTCTACTACAAGGGCGCGTTCAACTTCTCGGCCATCAACAACTTCGGCGCGACGTTCGCCGAGGGCGAGCACCTGCTGCTGCTCAACAACGACATTGAGGTGTTGTCCCACGACTTCCTGCGCGAGCTGCTCAGCTACAGCCAGCGGCCCGACGTAGGCGCGGTGGGCGCGAAGCTCTACTACCCCGACGACACGATCCAGCACGCGGGCGTGCTGATGGGCATCAACGGCAGCGCGGGCCACAGCCACAAGAGCTACCCCCGCACCGCTGTGGGGGACATGTACCGCTTGGTCACGACGCAGAATTATATGGCCGTGACGGGTGCCTGCCTGATGACAAAAGCGTCGCTCTACCGCGCATTTGGCGGGCTGGACGAGGAAAAGTTTGCCGTCGCCTACAACGATGTGGATTATTGCTTAAAGCTGTGGCAGAAGGGGCTGTTGAACGTTTACACCCCGCGCGCCGAGGCCTATCACTATGAGAGCAAGAGCCGCGGTCTGGACACCTTAAGCGAGAACGCCAAGCGGTATGAGCGCGAAAAGGCGAATTTCTACGCGAAATATCAGCAGTATATCGACAATTACGACCCTTATTACAACCCCCATTTCAACAATCTGTTTGAGAATTTCGGGTTGAAGTGATGGAGCCGAAGCGAAAAATCAACCGCCTGACGGAGTATGATTACGCCCAAAGCGGCGCGTATTTCATCACAATCTGCACGCATGGACGGCAGAAGATTTTGTGGGATAGCAATACGTTCACGGAAGTCGAGGATGTAGGGGCGAGCATTGCTCGCCCGCAGCACCCGCCCGCCTTATCCGAAGCGGGAAAAATCGTAGAGCAGTGTATTTTTGAAATTCCGACCCATTATCCGCACATTTCGGTAGAGAAATATGCGGTCATGCCGAACCACGTTCATTTGTTGCTGCTAGTCCAAAACGGGCAGGGCGGGCGACCAATGGTCGCCCCTACAGTCTCTACCGTTATACAGCAGTTTAAAGGTGTAGTTTCCAAACGGCTTTCCCACCCTATCTGGCAAAAATCCTTCCATGACCATATTGTGCGCACGGAGCAAGGGTACTCGCAAATTTGGCAATACATCGATACCAACCCCCAACTTTGGCACAAAGACTGCTTTTATGAGGAGCCATCCCATGAGCCTTGAAACGAAACGCATCAAAGAACTGTTCGGCTATGCGCGGACGCTGACGAAAGAACAGGGTGTCGGCGTCATGGCCGGGCGGGCTGTCGGCTTTTTTAAGCGGCGGTTCTTCGGCAAAAAAGCGCGGTATCTGCCGTCAAAGCATACGCTGGAGACCCAGCGTTCCGACGCAGCCGCCCGCGCCGACGGCTGGCCGACCATCAGCATTCTAACGCCGCTGTACAACACTCCGCCGCAGTTTTTGCAGCAATTTTTGGACAGCGTGCAGGCCCAGACCGCGCCGAACTGGCAGCTGGTTCTGGTGGACGCCAGCGACGGTGCCCACCCCGACGTGGGCGAGGCAGTCCGCACCCGCGCCGCGCAGGACAAGCGCATCGTCTACGCCAAAATCGAGAACAAGGGCATTGCCGCCAATACGAACGAGGCCGCGAAGCTCGCAGCGGGTGAGTATCTGGCCCTTGCCGACCACGACGACATGCTCGCGCCTCATGCCGTCTATTGCATGAGCAAAGCGCTGGCCGAGAGCGGCGCGGCGTTTGCCTACAGCGACGAGGCCCTGTTTGAGAAAACGCCCGAGCACCCGCGCGTCGGCCACTTCAAGCCCGACTATGCGCCCGAGTACCTGATGGCCGTCAACTACATCTGCCATCTGGCCGTGTTCAAAAAATCGCTGTTCGACGCCGTCGGCGGTGAGCGCCCGGCCTGCGACGGCGCGCAGGATCACGACTTATTCCTGCGTCTCATCGACGAAATGCAGCGCCGTGACCCCGCAGCCAAGCCGCTGCACATCCCGCAGGTGCTGTATTACTGGCGCGTGCACGCGGCGTCCACCAGCGGCGGCACGGCGGCCAAGCCCTATGTGGAAAAGGCTGCGCAAAAGGCCGTGGCCGACCATCTGGCCGCCACAGGGCGGCAGGGCAGGGTGGAGCCGGGCAAATTCCCGGGCACCTGCCATGTGGTGTGGGACATTCCCGAGCCGCAGCCGCTCGTGTCAATTTTGATTCCCAACAAGGACCACACCGACGATTTGGAAAAATGCCTGCACAGCATCTACGCCAAAACGACCTACGAGAATTTCGAGGTCATCGTCATTGAGAACAATTCCACCGACCCGGCCACAGCGGCCTACTACAAAAAACTGCCAGAGCGGTATGACCGCGCGCGGGTCGTGACTTACAAGGGCGGCTTCAACTTCAGCCGCATCAACAATTTTGGCCGCAGGTACGCGACGGGCAAGTACCTGCTGCTACTCAACAATGACGTCGAGGTCATCAACGGCGACTGGCTCACCCAGATGGTGGGCGAGTGCAGCCAGCCCGGCGTCGGCCTCTGCGGGGCAATGCTCTACTATCCCGACGACACGATCCAGCACGCCGGCATCATCACGGGGCTGGGCGGCTACGCCGGGCACAGCCACAAGTACCACAAGCGCGGCGGCAGCGGGTATATGTTCCGGCTGGCCACGGTGCAGGATTTTTCCGCCGTGACGGCAGCCTGCCTGCTGGTGCGCACCGCCGTTTACGACGAGCTGCACGGCCTGGATGAGGAGTTCACGGTTGCCTACAACGATGTGGACTTCTGCCTGCGTGCGCGCGACGCGGGCTGGCGCATTGTCTGGACGCCCTACGCCGAGCTCTACCACTACGAAAGCAAGTCCCGCGGCTCCGACGAGAACGATCCCGCCAAAAAAGCACGCTTTGACGCCGAGCATGAACGTCTCTATGCCGTGCACGGGCGGGAGAATATTCTGCACGACCCCTATTACAGCCCGTCGCTGTCGCTGGATTATGAGGATTTCCGCGAGAGCGGGGATTTGCGGAATCTGAAATGAGTTGATTGCCTTCCCCCGTGGGGGAAGGTGCCCGAGGCCCCGACCGAGGGCGGATGAGGGGCGGGTTTGCCCTATTGCCCGTCAGTGGGAAATTCCCGGTAAGTTTACCCCGCATCAGTCAGCGGGCGGGGCCGCTGACTGCTTCCCCCTCTGGGGAAACCATACTGACAAAAAATGCACGCCGTAAATTTCACGGCGTGCGTTTTTATTATTCTTTTTTATCCGGCGGGAACTCACCCTGCTTTTCGGCTTCCAGGCGGCTCAGGCGGGCTTCGAGCTCGGAGATGCGCTGGTTGACAATATCCGGCAGATCCTGCTGGTCCAGATCGTCCGCCGGGCAGCACTTGATATTGCCGACGCGGACGATCTCCGCGGGTACACCGACGGCAGTGGCGTTGGCGGGCAGGTTCTTCAGCACAACGCTGCCCGCGCCGACGCGGACGTTATCACCGATGTAGACCGGGCCCAGCACCTTCGCGCCCGCGCCGATCAGCACATTGTCGCCCAGCGTCGGATGGCGCTTGCCGGTGTCCTTGCCGGTACCGCCCAGGGTGACGCCGTGGTAGATCGTGCAGTTGTCGCCGATCTCCGTCGTCTCACCAAAGACGATGCCCATACCGTGGTCGATAAAGAGCTTGCGCCCGATCTTGGCGCCGGGATGGATCTCGATGCCGGTCAGGTGGCGCGCCAGCTGGCTGACAAAACGGGCCAGGAAGAAACACCGGTGGTTGTATAGAAAATGTGCGATCTTGTGCGTGACCAGCACATGAAAGCCGGGGTACAGGATGATGACCTCCGCCACATTGCGCGCGGCGGGGTCTTTATCGCGGATATTTTTTGCATCTTCCCAAAGGCCCATAGTTCGTTCCTCTTCCTATTTACCATACTTATTATAAATATACCACAAAGCCGGACAAAGTGCAATGCTGTACGCGCCGCGCGCGGATTTTTGCGGATTTTGTCAAATCCTCCAAAAGTCAGCGCAAAAATCTATAAAATCCTTACTTTTGCAAAAAGCCCGTTTGCATTGACACCGCCGCCCCTACATGGTACAATAAGTTAAACTTAGGTGAAGCTATAGGAAGGAGTGTGCCGGGATGATGCGTTTTATTTCTGTCTTTAAAAATCACGGCGCAGTGTTCTTTCCCGTCGCTGCTTTGTGTATGACTTTTTGACTTTTCCCTTTTTGGGAAAAGTTTTTTTTTGCAAAAATATCCCTGCGGGATGTTTTTGCATGGGGCTCTGTAGGGGCGAGCATTGCTCGCCCGCAGGCCGTTTGCCTCATGCGCGGCTTTCCCGCAGAAGCTCAACCACGCAAAGTTGACGGGCGAACAATGTTCGCCCCTACACTCTCAGCTATGACAAAGTTTCCTATTTTTAAGGAGGTTCCCACCATGCTGATCCGCAACGCAAAGGACAGCGCGGGCAAGGCCATTGAGGTCTGGCTGCGCGACGGAAAAATTGCCGCTGTCGGTCTGGGGCTGCTCGTCCCGGAAGGGGAGGAGGTGCTCGACGCGAAGGGCCGCACGGTCCTGCCCGCCTTCATCGACACCCACTGCCACTGGCGCACCCCCGGCTTTGAATACAAGGAGGACATCTCCACCGGCTCCGCCGCGGCTGCCGCGGGCGGGTACACCTTCGTCAACCTGATGCCCAACACGAAGCCGGTCTGTTCCAGTGCCGAGATTGCCCACGCCGTCGAGGCCGAGGCCGCCCGCGTCGGCCTGTGCGACGCAAACCAGACCGTCTCCATTACGAAGGATTTCGACGGCAAAACGCTGGATCATCTGCTGACCTTGCCCGAGGACATCAAGTTCATCACTGAGGACGGCAACGGCGTCATGAACAACGCCGTCATGGCCCGTGCGTTCGCGATTGCCACCGAGCGCGGCCTGACCATCATGTCCCACGCCGAGGACCGCGAGATCAGCCCCTGGGACTACCGCCTGGCCGAGAACATCGAGACTGTGCGCAACTGCCATCTGGCCGAGTACTACGGCACCCGGCTGCACATGTGCCACGTCTCCACCAGGGAATCCGTCGATGCCGTCCGCATGAGCCGGATGCGCGGTGCGCGGGTCAGCTGCGAGGTCACGCCGCACCACCTGTGGTTTGACGACAGCCGCCTGACCTACCGCGTCAACCCGCCCATCCGCAAGGCGGACGACGTGACCGCGCTGATCGACGCCATCAAGGACGGCACCGTGACCTGCATCGGCACCGACCACGCCCCCCACACCGCCGAGGAGAAGGAGAAGGGCGCTGCCGGTATGGTGGGTCTGGAAACGGCCTTCGGCGTCTGCTACACCAAGCTCTGCCGTGAGCAGCGTCTGCCGCTGGAAATGCTCAGCTTCCTGATGAGTGCCGGTCCCGCCGCCGTGCTGGGCCTGGCCGACCGCAAGGGCATGCTGGAGCCGGGCTACGACGCCGACATCGTGCTGGTGGACCTTGACCACATGTACGAGGTCCACGCCGACGAGCTGCACAGCAAGAGCAAGAACTGCCCCTACGACGGCGCACTGCTGTACGGAAAAGTGGTAACCACGATCAAAGGCGGGAAGGTTACGTTCCAGATTGAAGAATAACACCCCTTCACGCACAAAACACCCGTAGGGGCGCATTCTATATGCGCCCGTGCAGGCTGCCGCTGGCACAGTCCCGCGGGCGGATATGGAATCTGCCCCCTACGATTCCCAACATTATATAATAGAGCCGCAATTTATATACATCAAACGGAGGAATCAGCATGCTTACCAACATGGACAAGCTCTACGAGAGCGTCGCAGCAAACGGCCCGGTCTGCGTGGGCCTGGACACCGAGATCAGCTACCTGCCCACCACCGACACCGCCAAGACGGCGGGGGAGAACGTCGTCGCGTTCAACCGTGCGCTGATCGACGCCACCAAGGGCGTCGCGGGCTGCTACAAGGTGCAGATCGCCTATTATGAGTCCCTGGGCCTGGACGGCATGCGCGCCTACGCCGAAACGCTGAAGCTGGCCCGCGCCACCGGCCTGCCCGTCATTGCCGACATCAAGCGCGGCGACATTGCCAAGACCGCCGAAATGTACGCCAAGGCGCACTTTACTGGTGATTTCGAGGCCGACATCATCACGCTGGCCCCCTACATGGGCCTTGACTCCATCAGCCCGTATCTGCCGTACTGCGCCGAGCAGGGCAAGGGCGTGTTCGTGCTCTGCCGCACCTCCAACCCCGGCGCGAAGGACTTTGAGTACAAAAAGCTCGACGATGGCCGCCATGTGTACGACCTCGTCGGCGACAGCCTGACCGCCCTTGGCAAGGACTACATGGGCGAGCACGGTTATTCCAGCATCGGCCTGGTCATCGGCGGCACCCACACCGAGGAGGCCACCGCCATCCGCGCGGCCTACAAGGACACCTTCTTCCTGATCCCCGGCTACGGCGCACAGGGCGGCAAGGCGGCGGACATCGCGCAGTACCTGACTAAGGGCAACGGCGGCGTTGTCAACTCCAGCCGCGGCATCCTGCTGGCTTACAAGAAGCAGCCCGGCGTTGCCTTTGACGAGGCTGCCTACAACGAGTGCGTGCGTATGCGGGAGGATATTCAGGGTGAATGCAACAAGCTGTAATCTGACGGTCCTGCGTCAGGAAACCGTCGCAGAGGATATTATGCGCCTTACGGTCCAGTGGCAGGACCGCAGCCGTGAGCCCCACGCCGGGCAGTTTTACATGCTGCGCGCCTGGGCCGCGGACGCCACGCCGATTCTTTCCCGCCCCATCAGCGTTGACGACTTTGACAACCAGACCGGCGCACTGACCTTCCTGTATCAGGTCAAGGGCGAGGGCACCCACAAGCTGGCCGCGCTGAAAAAGGACGACACGCTGACCGTGACCGGCCCCTGCGGCAACGGCTTTGACACTGCCGCACTGGCCGGGCAGTACAAGCGCATTGCCGTGGTCGGCGGCGGCATCGGCACCGCGCCGCTGCTGCTGCTCTGCAAGGAGCTCTGCCGCGCGGGCGTGCGCCCCGACCTGTTCGTGGGCTTCCGCGACACGACCTACGGCATGGACCGCTTTGTGCCCTGGTGCCGCGACATCTACGCCGCAACCGACTCCGGCAAGGAGGGACACCACGGCCTGGTCACCGACCTGCTGGACGTGAGCAAGTACGACATTGTGCTGACCTGCGGCCCCATGGTCATGATGCGCGGCGTGGCTAAGCTCTGCGCCGCCGCTGGCGTGCCCTGCCTGGCCAGCCTTGAAAAGAAGATGGCCTGCGGTCTGGGCGCGTGCCTGGGCTGCACCTGCCATACGAAAATCGGCCCAGTCACCGTCTGCAAGGACGGCCCGGTCTTTAACGCACAGGAGGTGTTTGACTGATGGCAGACCTGCATGTTGATTTTCTCGGCAAGCGGCTGGCCGGGCCGGTCATCGCAGCCAGCGGCACCTTCGGCTTCGGCCCCGAGTACGCGGGTATTGAGGATCTGCGCGTGCTGGGCGGCATCTCCGGCAAGGGGCTGACCCTGAACGGCCAGCCCGGCAACGAGGGTGAGCGCCTCTACGAGACGCCGTCGGGCCTGATGAACTCCATCGGCCTGCAGAACCCCGGTGTGCAGCACTTTATCGACCACGAGCTGCCTGCCATGCGCCGGTGCGGCACCACCGTCTGGGCGAACCTCGGCGGCCACACGATTGAAGAAAACGTCGAGGGCGTGCAGATGCTCTGCGCCGCGGGCGTGGATTTTATTGAGCTGAACATCAGCTGCCCCAACGTCAAGCAGGGCGGTCTCGCGTTCGGCATCCGCGCGGCAGACGCCGGCGAGGTCGTCAGCGCGGTGCGCAAGGTCTGCACCGTGCCGCTCATCGTTAAATTGAGCCCGCAGGCCGAAAGCATCCCCGAGATGTGCAAGGCCGTTGAGGCTGCCGGCGCGGACGCCATCAGCCTGTGCAACACCTTCCAGGCGTGCGCGATCGATCTGGAAAAGCGCCGTCCCGTGTTCAACAACACGTTTGCGGGCCTGTCCGGCCCGGCGGTGCGTCCCATCGCCCTGCGCATGGTCTGGCAGGCCGTGGGGGCCGTCAGCATCCCCGTCGTGGGACTGGGCGGCATTCTGACGGGTAAGGACGCCTTGGAGTTCATCATGGCCGGTGCAGCGGCGGTACAGGTCGGCACCGCGAACTTCCTGGACCCGAAGGCCTGCACCCGCATCACGAACGAGATCGGCCAGTGGATGGACGCCCACGGCGTCAAGACGCTGGATGAGATCAGAGGGTGCGCACGGTAAATCACCGGCTGCCTTCCCCTCCGGGGGAAGACGCCCCACCATATACGTTTTGCTTGCATTTTTATACAAAATATGCTACTATAAGTTGAATAACATACAGGAGGAACAAATTATGGCACGCGAAGCACTTGAAGTTTTAAAGGAATGTGAAGCATTTTTAGAGGGGCACTTCCTGCTTTCCTCCGGGCGCCACTCCGGCGCTTACTGCCAGATGGCATTTCTGCAGCAGTACCCCGACAAGGCCGCCGAGGTCATGGCCCCGGTTGCCGAGAAGCTCAAAGAGCTGAACATTGACGTCGTGGTCGGCCCCGCCATGGGCGGCATCGTCTACGCCTACGAGCTGGGCCGCCAGATGGGCAAGCGCGCCATCTTCACCGAGCGCGTCGACAACGTCATGACCCTCAAGCGCTTCAGGATCAACCCGGGTGAGCGCTGCATCATCGCCGAGGACGTCGTCACCACCGGTGTTTCCAGCCTCGAGACCAAGCGCGTCATCGAGGAAAACGGCGGCATCTGCGTGGGCATTGCCTGCGTCGTGGACCGCACCCGCGCCGAGGCCCCGTCCCCGATCCCCATTGTCGCCAGCGCCCTCAAGCTCGACCTGCCCAACTACGCCCCTGAGGAATGCCCCATCTGCAAGGAGGGCAAGCTCCCGCTGGTGCACCTGGGCAGCCGCAAAATGAAGGAAGCTGCGAAGCAAACCCTGTAAAAGATAGGAGATAGGAGATGGGTACAGTTTGCCTTTTCTCCTCTCTCCTCACTCCATATCTTAAATGTAAAGTGAGAGGCTACCAACTATGCAGGCATATCTGATATTGGCCAATGGCCGGGTGTTCCGCGGCGTCAGCGTAGGCTGCCCCGGTACCACCATCGGTGAGGTCGTCTTTGCAACCGGTATGGTCGGCTTTGAGGAAACCCTGACCGACCCCAGCTACTACGGCCAGATCATCACCCAGACCTATCCGCTCATCGGCAACTACGGCATGAACAGTGAGGATGTCGAGAGCACGAAGATTTGGGCCAGGGGCTACATTGTGCGCGAGGCGTGCAAGACCCCGTCCAACTTCCGCAGTGAGGAAACGCTGGATGCCTTCCTGAAAAAGAACGGCATCATCGGCATTGAGGGCATCGACACCCGCAGCCTGACCCGCACCCTGCGGGAGAGCGGCGTTATGAACGGCGCAATCACCACCGAGTTCGACCCCGACGCCGAGCCCGAGAAGAAGGCCGCGCTGCTGCCCGAGATCGCCGCCTACGCCGTTGTCGACGCCGTCAAGACCGTCACCTGCCGCGAGGCCGTGACCTATGAGCCGACGGCTGCCGGTGCATGGGGTGACACACCGCTGCACGTGGCGCTGCTCGACCTGGGCTGCAAGAACAACATTGTGCGCTGCCTGCAGAAGCGCGGCTGCCGCGTGACCGTGCTGCCCGGCACGACCACCGCCGCCGAGCTGGCCGCCCTCAACCCCGACGGCCTCATGCTCTCCAACGGCCCCGGCGACCCGGCAGAGAACGTGGAAATCATCGCGAACATCCGTGAAATGCTGAGCACCGGCATCCCGACCTTCGGCATCTGCCTGGGCCACCAGCTGACCGCCCTGGCCGCCGGTGCCAAGACCTGCAAGCTGAAATACGGCCACCGCGGTGCCAACCAGCCCGTCACCAGCCCGGCCAAGCAGCGCACCTTTATCACCAGCCAGAACCACGGCTACGCCGTGATGGCGGACACCCTGCCCGAATCCGTCGGCCAGATGAGCTACTTCAACGCCAACGACGGCACCTGCGAGGGCGTCGACTACTTGAAATGGAACTGCTTCACCGTGCAGTTCCACCCCGAGGCCAACGGCGGCCCCAAGGACACCGAATTTCTGTTTGACCAGTTCGTCAGCCGTATGCTGGCCGCGAAAGGAGTAATCAACAATGCCTAAAGACCCGCGTATCAAAAAGGTACTGGTCATCGGTTCCGGCCCCATCATCATCGGTCAGGCGGCAGAGTTTGACTACTCCGGCACGCAGGCCTGCCGTGCGCTGAAATCCGAGGGCGTCGAGACCGTCCTCGTCAACTCCAACCCCGCTACCATCATGACCGACCCCGACATTGCCGATCATGTTTACATTGAGCCGCTGACCGCCGAGGTCATCGAGCGCATCATCGAGAAAGAGAAGCCCGACGCCATCCTGCCGAACCTGGGCGGCCAGATGGGCCTGAACCTGTCGATGGAGCTGGCCCGCAACGGATTTTTGGACCGCAGCGGCGTCCGCCTGCTGGCCTGCAAGCCCGACACGATTGACCGCGCCGAGGACCGCCAGCTGTTCAAGGACACAATGGAGAAGCTGCACCAGCCCATCATCCCTTCTAAGGTTGTGGAAGATCTGGACGACGCGCTGGACTTTGCCGAGGTCATCGGCTACCCCGTCATTGTCCGCCCCGCCTTCACGATGGGCGGCACCGGCGGCGGCATCTGCGAGGACCGCGAGAAGCTGCACGAAATTGCCACGAACGGTCTGCGCCTGTCCCCGATCCATCAGATCCTCGTTGAGAAGTGCATTTCCGGCTGGAAGGAAATCGAGTACGAGGTCATGCGTGACTCCAAGGGCAACGTCATCACGGTCTGCAACATGGAGAACCTTGACCCCGTCGGCATCCACACCGGCGACTCCATCGTCGTCGCGCCCAGCCAGACCCTGTCCGATAAAGAGTACCAGATGCTCCGCACCGCCGCGCTGGACATCATCACCGAGCTGGGCATCGAGGGCGGCTGCAACTGCCAGTTTGCGCTGAATCCGGAGAGCTTTGAATATGCCGTTATCGAGGTAAACCCGCGTGTATCCCGTTCTTCCGCCCTTGCTTCGAAAGCAACCGGATATCCGATTGCCCGCGTGGCAACCAAGATTGCGATCGGTTATCATCTGGACGAGATCCCGAACGAGGTAACCGGCGAGACGATGGCATGCTTCGAGCCGGCCCTTGACTATGTAACGGTTAAATTCCCGAAATGGCCATTTGATAAATTCGTTTACGGACGCCGGAAGCTGGGTACCCAGATGAAGGCAACCGGCGAGGTTATGGCGATCGGCCGCAACTTTGAGCAGGCGCTCATGAAGGCAGTCCGCGGCGCGGAGATCTCCCAGAACAGCCTGAACATGAAGAAACTGGCGCCGATGAGTGTGGAAGAGCTGAGAGAAAAAATTCTGGCGCAGGATGACGAGCGTCTGTTTGCAATCTATGAGAGCTTCAAGCGCGGCGTGACCGTTGCCGAGATTCATGAGCTGACCAAGATCGACGAGTGGTTCTTAAATAAACTGATGCATATCCTGTCCCTGGAACGCCGGATGCAGTCTGAGACTCTGAGCGATGCGCTTTATATGGAAGCCAAACAGAACGGATTCCCGGATGCAGTCATCAAGGAGATGACCGGGCTTTCGGAAATCAAGCATGTTCCGGCATGCTACCGCATGGTTGATACCTGCAGCGCTGAGTTTACGGCAAGTACCCCTTACTTCTACAGCACCTTCGGCGAGGAAGATGAGGCAGAAGAATTTATTAAAGAGAATGCAAGCGGAAAACCGGTTGTTATGGTATTTGGTTCCGGTCCGATCCGTATCGGTCAGGGTATCGAGTTCGATTTCGCCTCTGTTCACTGCGTATGGTCGTTAAAGAGAGCCGGTTATGAGGTTGTCATCGTAAATAACAACCCGGAGACCGTTTCCACCGACTTCAACGTAGCAGACCGTCTGTATTTTGAGCCGCTGACACCGGAGGATGTGCTGGATATTATCCGGATCGAGAAGCCGATCGGCGCAGTTGTGGCCTTTGGCGGACAGACAGCGATCCGTCTGACAAAATGCCTTGTAGAGAACAATATTCCGGTTCTCGGCACTCCGGCAGACAGCATCGATATGGCGGAGGATCGCGGACGTTTCGCAGCCCTGCTGAAAAAATTAAATATGAAACAGGCAGCGGGTCAGACCGTTTACACTGAGGATGAGGCAATCCAGGCGGCAAATCATCTGGGCTATCCGGTTCTGATGCGTCCGAGCTATGTATTAGGCGGACAAAACATGATTATCGCGTACAACGACGCCGATATTCATGAGTATATGAAGATTATTCTCTCACACAAGATTGAGAATGCGATCCTGATTGATAAATACCTGATGGGTACCGAGCTGGAGGTCGACGCGATCTGCGACGGCGAAACGGTTCTGATTCCGGGTATCATGGAGCACATCGAGCGTACAGGAGTACACTCAGGAGACTCTATCTCAGTTTACCCTGCACATACTATCTCAGAAAAAGCAAAAGAGACTCTGGTTGAGTATACAAAGAGACTTGCACAGGCACTCCATGTTGTTGGTATGATTAATATCCAGTTTATCGATATGGACGACAACATCTATGTTATCGAGGTAAACCCACGTTCTTCAAGAACAGTGCCATACATCAGCAAGGTTACAGGTATTCCAATCGTAGATCTCGCAGCAAGAATCATCATGGGCGAGACAATAAAGGGCATGGGCTACACACCTGGACTTGCTCCGACAGCCGATTACATTGCAATCAAGATGCCGGTATTCTCATTCGAGAAGCTGCGTGGCGCTGAGATTTCACTCGGACCTGAGATGAAATCAACAGGAGAGTGTCTTGGAATAGACAAGACCTTCAACGGTGCGCTTTACAAGGCATTTGAGGGTGCGGGAGTCGAGCTTCCTAAGTATAAGCAGATGATTATGACTGTAAAGGATGCTGACAAGCCTGAGGCAGTAGGTGTTGCAAAGCGTTTTGAGAAGCTTGGATACAAGATTTATGCTACAAGAAGTACTGCAAAGTACTTACAGGAGCACGGAGTAAATGCTCTTCGCGTAAACAAGATATCACAGGAGTCTCCAAACGTCATGGATCTTATCCTCGGACACAAGATAGACCTTGTAATCGATACACCTACACAGGGTAACGGAGACAAGACAAGAGACGGATTCCTTATCAGGAGAAATGCAATCGAGACAGGTGTTTATTGTATCACAGCCATGGATACAGCCAATGCACTTGCACATGCATTAGAGACTGCTTCTGACAAGAAGACACCGGTTGACATTGCAACAGTTAAGAATCTTTAAAAGTATATAGAATAT
>OLZW01001024.1_pt1 | contig 22152 bp, 19 predicted proteins | sample 1674281 | NCBI WGS metagenome assembly OLZW01 (sample SAMEA103958157, study PRJEB25191) | human gut metagenome | biome: human-associated habitat [ENVO:00009003]; feature: intestine environment [ENVO:2100002]; material: feces | place: Germany | collected 2013/2015
CGCCGAGCCGCCGCTTGGAGAAGATGGACCGCACCTGCTGCATCAGCACAAAAAAAGTTGTGGTCTTGATGCCGCCGCCCGTCGAGCCCGGCGATGCGCCGATGAACATTAAAATCATGATGACCAGCAGACCCGCGTTGCTTATGCTGCCGACATCCACGCTGGAAAAGCCCGCCGTGCGGGCCGTCATGCTCTGGAAAAGCGCCGCCAGCCAGCCCATGTGGTCGGTCAGCTGCAAAAGCACCGCGCCGCCCACCAGCAGCACCGCTGTGGTGGAGAGCACGACCTTGGTGTGGAACGTTATTCTGCGGAACTGCCCGCGGCAGCGCCCCACGTCCAGAATGACCATGAAGCCGATGCCGCCCACAATGACGAGCGCATCGGTGACGAGGTTCAGCAGCAGATCGTTCTGATAGGGGATCAGGCTCTGCCCGCCGCCCAGTGCGTCAAAGCCCGCGTTGTTGAAGGCGGCGATCGAGTGGAAAATGCTCAGCCACACCGCCTGCAGCGGCATGTGATCGCGGGCAAACGAGGGAAAGCTGAGCGCCGCACCGGCGACCTCGCAGATCAGGGTCACCAGCAGGATGGCCCGCACAAGGCGCACCATGCCCTCCAGGCTCTCGACGTTCAGTGCCTCCCGCACGAGGGAGCGGCCCTTTAAGCTGATGCGTCGCCCGGCGACCAGCGCTAGCCCCATGCCGATGGACGCGATGCCCAGACCGCCGATCTGTATCAAAATCGCAATGACAGCCTGCCCGAACAGGCTGAACGTGTCGCCGGTGTCCACCACGACCAGCCCGGTCACACAGACGGCGCTCGTTGCGGTAAACAGCGCGTCCAGCGGGGCGACGTGTGCGCCGGGGTGTACGGCAAACGGTAGCATCAGCAGCGCCGCGCCCAGCAAAATCAGCAGCGCAAAGCCCACGGCAATGATGCGCGCCGGGGGCTGATTTTTCAAAAATTTGGCAATGGCATTGTGTATGGCGCTGCGTAGCTGCTGCATGGCCGCCCTCCGATAAGCAAATATAAAAGCAGCGGGCCCTCCGATTGCTGGAAAAGCCCGCACAGTCCCGCGGAAAAACGGGCCGTTACCCCCACTATAGCATGAATGCCGCACAGCGTCAAGGCGCTTTTTTGCCCTGCATACCTTGCGCTTTGCGCCCAAATGCGGTATAGTTTAAATAACTAGAAACCTGAATCAGGAGAAACCGAATGAAACAACAAACAAAGGGCGGGGCTTTGCACAGGCTTTGGCAGGCGCTGCCGTGGCTCTGGATGGCGGCGGCGTATCTGTTTGACCTGTGGTACCAGCTTGTGCCCGGCAAATGGATCGTCGATTCCGACCTCGCGTCGGAGATGATCCTCTCCGACCTGCTCAACAAAGAGGGCAGCATCATCAGCCACAACTGGTTCTACTCCACGGAATTGAAGGTCGTCAACCTGCAATGGTTCTACCGGCTGGGGCTGCTGCTTTTCCCGGATGACTGGCATCTGGCGCGCGCGTTCGGCATGGCCGTCACGCTGGCACTGTACGCGGCGTGTATGCTGTTCTTTGTCAAATGCGCCAGGCTCGGGCGGCCCGGCCTCTGGATGGTGGGCACACTGCTGTGGCCGTTCGGCCAGCACTATCTGGTCTACGCCATCTACGGCGGGTACTACCTCGTCTATACCTTCTTTTATATGCTTGTGCTGGCGCTGGTGCTGCGCAGCCTCGACGCCGACAAAAAGCACTGCGCACTGCAATGGCTCGCGGCCTGCATCGTCACGGCCATCGCGGGCATGAACGGCGTCAAGCAGCTTATGGTGTTCCACGCGCCGCTCTGCATTGCCGCGGCGATCCTGCTGGTGCTTGCACTGCACGACAGCGGCACGTCCGACTGGAAAACGGCCCTGCAGCACTGCCGCCGTCAGGTGCGGCTGTTTGCGGCGTCGCTTGTCACGGCGGTGGCCGGCGCGGCGGGGTATTTCATCAGCAACAGCGTCATGTCGCGGCTGTATGATTTCAAGTCCTACAGCTTCATCGTCTGGGACCGCGACGAGAACTGGTTCACGCTGGACCGCATCCTGATGGACTTCTTCCATGAGTTCGGCTACCAGAACGGCTCCGGCATCTTCCACTTCGGCGGCATTGCGGCGGGCATCGGTCTGCTGCTGGGCGGGTGGATGTTCTTCTGCATCGTGCGGCTGCTGCTGCGGCTGAAAAAGCTGGAGACGAACGACCAGCTGCTTGTGCTGCTGCTCGTCGCCATGCTGGCGGTCTGCGGCATCTCCTACGCCTACTTCCACGAGTATTACCTCTACTTCTGGCTCATGAACATGCCGGTGGCCATTGCGGTCATGGCGGTGGAGCTGAAAACCGAGGACTTCCGCCTGCCCGGCGCGCGGCAGCTGCTGGGTGTGGTGCTGGCAGGCTGCTTCACGGTCTGCGCCGTCAACACCGTCCGGCAGGAGATCGAAAACCCGTATCTCGCCCACAAGGGGCTGGACGCTGCCGCCGACTGGCTGGTGGACAACGGCTACACCGAAGGCTACGCCACGTTCTGGAACGGCAACGCCATGACAGAGCTGACGAACGGAAAATTGGACGTATGGACGCTGCAATCGCTGGATGAGGACTACGTCCCCAACTGGCTGCAACGCAAGGACCACCTGACCACCGACCCGCAGCACCCGTTCCTGCTCATCGACACCGAGACCGACGGCCCGGCGGAGAGCGCGGGCCTTGTGCAGAATGGCGAATGCACCGAGGTCTACAACGACGGACGGTTCGTCATCTATGACTTCGCCGGCGCGGACGCCGTGCATGCGGCGGCGAAGTGACCCCCCTTGGCCCCCTCTGGGAGGGGGCTCCCGCCGCAGCGGGTGGGGGAGAGAACCTTGCGGCGACCCGAAATATTTCGGGTCATGGCAAGGCTCTCTCCCTCCGGCCCTGCGGGGCCACCTCCCTCGCAGAGGGAGGCAAGAAGACTAAACAAATCCAACCCCATTACATATATAAATATAAGGAGTGTTCTTATGCGTTACTGCAAAAAATGTACGATGCCCGACACCCGACCCGGGATCACCTTCGACGCGGAGGGCGTGTGCAGCGCCTGCCGCCACTACGAGAGCCGCAAAAATGTGGACTGGGATGCCCGCTTCAAGGAGTTCGAGGCCTACTGCGACAAGTACCGCGGCATGAACGGCCCCGGCGGCTATGACTGCGCCGTCGCCGTCTCCGGCGGCAAGGACAGCCACTTCCAGGTCTGGATGCTGAAAGAGGTCATGCACATGAACCCCATCTTGTTCAGCGTCGAGGATAACTTCCCCATGACGCAGGCGGGCATCCACAACCTCAAGAATATCAGCGAGGAGTTCGGCTGCACGATCATCTCCTGCAAGCCCAACATCAAGGTGCAAAAGACGCTGATGCGCAAATTCTTTGAGAAGTACGGCAAGCCGACCTGGTACGTGGACCGCCTGATCTACACCTTCCCGCTGCACATGGCCGCCAAGTTCAACACCCCGATGCTCTGCTACGGAGAGAACGTCAGCTTTGAGTACGGCGGCAACGCCGATAAGGAGACCTACTCCGCCATGGGCCAGATCGAGAACGGTGTCGCCGTCGGTATGCCGATGGAGGAGCTGCTGGGCGACGGCGTGACCGAGAAAGACCTCTCTCTGACGCTGGCCCCCAGCGCCGAGGAGCGCGCCAAGCTCGACCCGTTCTACATGAGCTATTTTGTGCCCTGGAACAGCTACAAGAACTACCAGATCGCCAAGGCCCACGGCTTCCACGACCTGACCCACGAGTGGGACCGCACCCACCACGCCGAGAACTTTGACCAGATCGACTCCCGCGCCTATCTGGTGCACAGCTGGCTCAAGTATCCCAAGTTCGGCCACGCCGCCGCCACCGACTACACGGCCCGCTACATCCGCTACGGCATGATGACCCGCGAGGAGGCTATCCCCATCATCAAGGAGCGCGACGGCAAGCTCGACCCGCTCTGCGTGCGTGACTTCTGCGAGTTCTGCGGCTACACCGAGACCGAGTTCTGGGCCATTCTGGACAAGTTCTACAACCGCGACCTGTTCGAGAAGAACGAGTACGGCGAGTGGCAGCTCAAGCACCCCATCTGGGAGGAAAACAAGTAATGGTACGTCATGTTATTTTGTGGAAATTAAAGGAGATGCCCGACGCCGAAAAGGCTGCTGTCAAGGCCGGCATCAAGGAAGGGCTGGAGGGTCTGGCCGGTAAGATCCCCGGCCTGCTGGATGTCCGCGTCTACACCGACGCCCTGCCCAGCTCTGCCAACGCTGACCTGATGCTGGACACGACCTTCACCGATGCCGCCGCGCTCAAAGGCTATTCCACCCACCCCGCCCACGTCGCCGTGGCGGACGGCAAGGTAAGACCGTACACCGCGGTAAGGACGTGCTTGGATTTTAACGTGTAAGTAAGGAGACCCACCGAATGCTCTTTTCCAGTGCCACGTTTTTGTTTGCGTTTTTACCGGTAGTGGCCTTACTTTACTATCTGATTCCAAAACGCTGCACGGCGGCCAGAAACCTCTTTCTGACAGGGGCCAGTCTGCTGTTTTATGCGTGGGGTGAACCACGCTTTGTGTTGGTCATGCTGCTGGTCATCGTGTCAAGCTGGCTCTTTGCCTGTAAAATCGAGGCGTCGGCAAAAAGTGCCCGGAAGGGTTTCCTGCTTGTAGCGGTCAGTGTGGATCTGACTGTGCTCTTCGTATTTAAATATCTCGGATTGTTTACGGAAAACTTGAACCGCCTGCCGTTTGTGCGGCTTCCTGTTCCGCAAATTACACTGCCAATCGGCATTTCCTTCTTTACGTTTCAGGCAATTTCCTATGTGGTCGATGTGTACCGTGGGGAAGCGGCACAGAAAAGCCTGTGGGATGTCATGCTGTACATTGCTTTCTTCCCGCAATTGATTGCCGGCCCCATCGTCCGCTATTCTGATTTTGCAGACCAGATTCATAACCGACAGGAAAGTCTGCAAAACTGGAATAGGGGAGGGTATCGCTTCGCTATAGGACTTGGTAAAAAAGTCATTCTCTCCAACAACTTGGCCTATGTGGCGGACGCGGCGTTTTCCTCTGTGGGAAATTTGTCGTTCTCCATGGCATGGATCGGGGCTGTCGGATACTCTTTGCAGCTGTACTTTGATTTTTCAGGGTATTCGGATATGGCCATCGGTCTGGGGCAGATGTTCGGCTTTCACTTTCTGGAAAACTTTAACTATCCCTTCATCAGCCGTTCTATCACGGAGCTGTGGCGGCGGTGGCATATCTCGCTGGGCAGTTGGTTCCGCGACTATGTCTACATTCCGCTGGGCGGCAGCCGTGTGGCTGCAAAACGACGGCTCTACTTCAACATTTTTATTGTTTGGCTGCTGACCGGCATCTGGCATGGCGCCAAATGGACGTACATTGTCTGGGGCATGATGTACTTCGTGCTTCTGTGTGTGGAGCGCATTTTGAATTTGTCCGGGCAGAAAAGCTGGCTTGGCTGGATTTATACGGTGTTCTTCTTCATCGCGGGCAATGTGGTGTTCCGGTCAGAGAATGTCACAGGTGCGCTTAAATATCTGCTGGCAATGTTCAATATCCACACTACGGGTTTGCTGGACGAGAAGGCAGTTTACTATTTTGCAGAATATAAAATGTTTCTGCTCATCGGTATGGCCGCTGCCCTGCCCATTGCGGTCTGGCTGCGTGCTCAATCAGGCAGACGTGGGGCATGGATAGAGAGACTGCGCCCGGTCTGGTGCGTGGCAGTGTTTCTGGTTGCACTCTCCTTTATTGTAAAGGGCGGATACAATCCGTTCATTTACTTTGATTTTTAAGGGAGGTGCAGGCATGAAGCAAAAACGATGGAAGGCCCTGCCGATGCTGCTGATGATGGCTGTGTTGGGCAGCGGAAGTGTACGGACCTGGAAAAACCTCGCAGTGCAGGCTGCCGATGCCGCAGCCCTGACGACGGACACGGTGGAGAAGACAGCGCAGGAAAGCGTGCCGTTTTATCACGGAATGATCAATCTGAACACGTTTTTTCAGATGACATTGGGCAAAAATGTGATTGAGGACACTGCCGAGGGTGACGAGGTCGTCAAGCTGAAAAACGGCTATCTCACCTTTGTCTGTGAACCAGCGGATGTGACGGAGAGTGCTCGGTCACTTCTGTCACTGCAGGAAACCTGCAAGGAGAACGGCGCAGAGCTGTACTTTGTGCTGACACCGCAGAAAATCAGTAAATATGACCCGGAGCTGCCCACCGGTGTGCAGGATAATTATAACCCGATGGCGGATGCCTTTCTGGCTCAGTTGGGTGGACAGGTGCACTGTACAGACCTGCGGCAGGTCATCCACGAGAATGGTATAAACCAATACAATTTCTTCTTTAAGACCGACCACCATTGGACGCCGGAAGGAGCGTTCTGGTGCTGGGGACAGGTGGCGCAAATTCTTAAGAGCGAGTATGGCTTTGTGTTTGACGACGCCATCACCGATCTGAACAACTACACAGTGACCACCTATCCGAATTGTTTTTTGGGCAGTCAGGGCAAGCGCGTCGGCACGGTGTACGCTGGGTTGGATGACTTCTCGGTCATCACACCAAACTACGCCGCAGATTTTACGCTGACAGTCCCGGATAAGGGCATAGACCGCAGCGGCGACTATGTCAACACGCTGCTTGTGCCCGAAATGTTCGAAAAGAAAGACCTGTACACTGACAACCCCTACGCGGGCTACATTGGCGGCGATTATGGCCTTTGCCATATCGTGAATCACCAGCCGCCGAATGACAAGCGGGTGCTGCTGGTGCGGGATAGCTTTGCCTGTGCGTTTACGCCGTATCTGGCGCAGGCGTGTGCGGAGTTGGACACGATTGACAAGCGCGCGTTCCCGCAGACGATTGCCTCGTACATTGAGGAAACAAAACCGGATTTGGTATTGTTCCTTTACAACGCGGCGGAAATGCCCGCGGCAGAGAACTTTCAATAAAAAGCAAAATGGGATGGGACAACCATCCCATTTTATGTAGGAGGAAATGAAAATGCCCACCACCCTCATCCGCGGCGGCCTCGTCCATGACGCTGTTCACCGCGACGCCTGCAAGGCTGACATTCTGCTGGCCGACGGCAAAATTGCCGCCATCGGAACCGATTTGACCGCCCCGGCGGACGCTGTGGTTTTCGACGCCGACGGCCTTGATGTATTCCCCGGCTTTGTGGACGCGCACACCCATATCGGCCTCGACGGCTACGGCATCGGGTACGAGGGCTGCGACTACAACGAGATGAACGACATCTGGACGCCGCAGCTGCGCGCCATCGACGGCATCAACCCGCGCGACCCCTCGTTGGCCGACGCGCGTAAGGCAGGCGTGACCTGCGTCTGCACCGGCCCGGGCAGCGCCAACGTGCTGGGCGGCACCTTCCTGGCGATGAAAACCGTCGGCGAGCGCGTGGACAACATGATCGTCCGCGACCCCGTCGCCATGAAGTGCGCCTTTGGCGAGAATCCCAAGCGCTGCTACCGTGACAAGTGCGACTCCACCCGCATGTCCACGGCGGCGTTCCTGCGCGGTGCACTGATGCAGGCGCGGGACTACGGCGCGCGCAAGCAGGCGGCCAACGGTGACGTGACCAAAATGCCCGCCTACAACCAGAAGCTCGAGGCCCTGCTGCCGGTGTTGGCGCGGGAGATCCCCTTAAAGGCCCACGCCCACCAGGCCAACGACATCTTTACGGCGCTGCGCATTGCGCGGGAGTTCGATCTGCGCCTGACGCTGGAGCACGTGACCGAGGGACATCTCGTTGCGGACGAGCTGGCAAAAGAAAAGGACGTGCCGATGGCTGTCGGCCCGAGCCTGACGTTTGCCAGCAAGTTTGAGCTGCAGAACAAATCCTGGAAAACCCCCGGCGTGCTGGCCAACGCGGGCTGCCACGTGTCCATCATCACCGACAACTCGGTCATTCCGCAGCAATATCTGCCGCTCTGCGCAGGCATGGCGGTCAAGGCCGGCATGGACCCGTTCGACGCGCTGAAGGCCATCACCATCAACCCGGCGGAGCACATCGGCGTGGCCGACCGCGTCGGCTCGCTGGAGGTGGGCAAGGACGCGGACGTCGTCATCACGAACGGCTGCCCCTTCGAGGTCATGACCGAGGTAAAGGCAGTCTTTATTGACGGGGCGCGTATCGCGGAGTAATTGCGTACAGTGCGGCATCTTTAAGCAAGCCGTACCAACTCTGCAGAAACCTCCCCGGCGTTGGCTATTAAATAGCGGCACATCTCCGTCCGCCATCGCCCAAAGGCCAGCAATTCCTCATCCCCGGTCTGTAAATACTGTTTGTACCCATAAGTGCTGCTCAAAAGCTGGCCTAAATACAGATACGGCATATACCGCAGGTCGTCCATGCTCACTTCGGCGTACCTGCGGTATTCGTTTGTGTAGGCGGCCAGTCGTGCCGCATTGAATGTGCAGTCCATGTAGCTGTATGACCGTATCAGTTCCCACGCAATCGGTACTTCTCCGGCGTTGACAAAATCCAGCACGGCCTTGATCTCTGACCCGTCATACAGCAGCTGCATTACGCTGTAATCGCCGTGAGAGCGTTTGAGGGTCAGGGCGTTTGTGTTCACAAATGCACCCGCATCAGACACACGGGCAATCATTACAAGGCGGTCCTGCAAGTCGCGGCAGATCTCTGCTCCGTGTACGGCATCGGCGTGGGCTGCTGCCATCAAGTCCGCGTAGGCGGCTTTGGCCTGCAGCAGCCGCGCTGCGCTGCCGTATCTAGAAATCTCACAGGGTAACAGATCATCGTAAGGGTAGTGCTCTAAGGCATTTACAATTTGCGCCAGCAGTCTGGCGGAGTCGAGCAGCTCCCTTTTGGAACAGCAGCCCTTTTCCCGTGTTTGCCCGGGAATAAATGCCTGCAGAATGGCGATGCGGCCGTTCTGCATAAAGTAGAAGTCTCCGTTTCGGCAGGAAATGTACTCGGGCACAGAAATCCCGTTCTGGCGCAGAAAATCTGTGACATGTACCTCCCGCAAAATGCTGTCCGCGCGGAACTTGGGTTGAAACACCTTTAAAATGAAGGCTGCCTCGCTGCCGTACAGCTTAAAAAGCGCTGCACTGCCTCGGTCAATGCGCTCCACTGCCCGCACGGCAAGGCCGTAGTGCTGCCGGACGGCGGCACAAATTTCAGGGTCGGTCATGAAGGACACCTCGCTTTCTGTAAATGGACGGTGGAAGGCTCAGTCCGGTACCCTGCAAAGGCAGGGGGTTTTTAAACAGTATACCACATCTTCCCCTGTTTGCGTACAAAATTCCCACCGTATGCTTGCATTCCGCATAAAACTGTGCTATAATACCCGCATACGGCAAAGGCGCCGTCTGATAGCATTGCTATCGGACGGCGCCTTTTTATTTTGATACAGAGCCGATTGGAGTGTAAAGAATATGGAAAAGATTCCCCGCCATGTGGACATTGATTACAGCAAATACGCCCCCGATATCCCGGAGGACCAACTCGAAGCCTACTACGGCCTGCCCAAGCACGTGCAGTTCTGCAAGGAATGCGTCATGAGCAACCAGAAGCCCAACTCCTGCTATGAGTTTGAGCACACGATCAACTCCATCAAGAAAACGATGGTCATTCAGGAGGACGGCGTCTGTGATGCCTGCCATGCCTGCCACAACAAGGCCAACGGCCATATCGACTGGGCCCTGCGCGAGAAGGAGCTGCGCGAGCTCTGCGACCAGTACCGCAAGAACGACGGCAGCTATGACTGCCTTGTGCCCGGCTCCGGCGGCAAGGACAGCTTCTACGCCGCGCACCTGCTGAAATACAAGTACGGCATGCACCCGCTGACCGTTACCTGGGCCCCGCACATCTACACGCCCTGGGGCTGGGAGAACATGCAGGCGTGGATCCACGCGGGCTTTGACAACTACCTGTGCACCCCCAACGGCATGACCCACCGCCTGCTGACCCGCCTTGCGACGGAGAACCTGTTCCACCCGTTCCAGCCGTTCATTCTGGGCCAGAAGCAGCTGGCACCCAAGATGGCCGCGAAGTTCGGCATCCCGCTGGTGTTCTACGGCGAGAACGAGGCCGAGTTCGGCAACCCGATTGCCGACAACAACTCCGCCCTGCGCGATGAGCACTTCTTTGCGGTCAACGACTACGACCACATTTATCTGGGCGGTGTCAGCCTGCGCCAGCTGGAGGAGGACTACAAAGTGGACAAGGCCGATTTGGCCATCTACCTGCCGTCTGAGACCTCCAACCTTGAGAAAAACCACATTCAGGTGCGGTATCTGGGCTATTACGAGAAGTGGCATCCGCAGGGCGCGTACTATTACAGCGTCGAGCACGGCGGCTTCCGCCCCGCGCCGGAGCGCACACAGGGCACCTACTCCAAGTACAACTCCATCGATGACAAGATCGACGACTTCTTCTACTACACGACCTACATCAAGTACGGCATCGGCCGCACGACCTACGACGCCGCGCAGGAGATCCGCAACGAGGAGATCACGCTGGATGAGGGCAAGGCGCTCTGCAAGAAGTTTGACGGCGAGTACCCGGACCGTTTTGAAAAGGAAATCTTCAAATATCTGTCGCTGGACCGCCAGCACTTCCCCTGGGCCAGCCAGCTGTTTGAGCAGCCCAGGATGGACCGCGACTACTTTATGGACTTGGCGGACCGCTTCCGCTCCCCCCACATCTGGAAGTGGGAGGACAATATGTGGAAGCTCCGCCACACCCCCTACGAGGGCGACAGCGAGGTACTGTGGGGCGACCCGAGGGGAACGCACCACGAAATTTGAGCGAAAAGGCTTCCCCCTTTGGGGAAGCTGTCCGCGAGGCGGACTGGTGAGGGGTGGACTTTCCGCGGCAACCCGTTTGCGGGCAATCGTGGCATACGCGCCCCTCATCCGGCCTTGCTTCGCGCGGCCACCTTCCCCCACAGGGGAAGGCTTTAGAAAGGTTCAGCCATGAGCAAAAAAATACGGCTTATCGCAAGATTGGACGTCAAGGACACCAACCTTGTCAAGGGAATCCAGCTCGAGGGACTGCGCAAGCTGGGCGACCCGAATGCGTTTGCCAAAGAATATTATGAGGCCGGGATAGACGAGCTGCTCTATATCGACATCGTCGCCAGCCTGTACAACCGCAATAATCTAAGCGATATTGTGCGCAAAACCGTGGACGACGTCTATATCCCGGTCTGCGTGGGCGGCGGGCTGCGCAGCGTCGAGGATGTGCGCCACATCCTGTCGATGGGTGCGGACAAGGCGGCTATCAACACGGCGGCCATCAAGCGCCCCGAGCTTATCACCGAGGTGGCCGAGGCGTTCGGCAGCCAGTGCATGGTGTTGTCGATTCAGGCCAAGCGCAGCCGCACCTGGCCCGGCAAGTGGGAAGCCTACTACGACAATGGCCGCGCCCACTCCGGCTATGACGTCGTCGAGTGGGCCAAGCGCGGCGTGGCGCTGGGCGCGGGCGAAATTCTGCTGACCAGCGTTGACAACGAGGGGTTACAGCAGGGTATGGACCTTGAATTGATCGAGGCCGTGACGAAAGCCGTGAACGTGCCGGTCATCTGCGGCGGCGGTGTCGGCTGCGGCGACGACATTGTGGACGCCGCCAACGCGGGCGCGGACGCCGTGGCCTGCGCCGCTGTGCTGCATTACCAAAAAGAAACCGTGACGGAGCTGAAAGAGGACATCCGCGCGGGCGGGGTGGAGGTGCGCCAGGTATGAAGGTAACAGTGATTGACTACGGCCTGTCCAACCTGTTGAGCGTCCGCCATGCGTTTGCCCACTTTGGGGCCGAAACGCTGCTGACCAGTGACCCGGGGGACGTGCTGGCCGCGGAAAAGCTGGTGCTGCCGGGCGTCGGCGCGTTCAAGGACGGCATGGACGGTCTGGCACGGCTGGGGCTGATCGAGCCGATTCGCCGGAAGGCCGCCGCCGGTACGCCGCTGCTGGGCATCTGCTTAGGAATGCAGATGCTGTTTGACGAGTCGGAGGAGTTCGGCCTGCACAAGGGCCTTGGGCTTATTCCGGGCCGTGTGGTAAAGATCCCCGACACGGACGTGGACGGCCATCCGCAGAAGGTGCCGCACATCAGCTGGGACCCGCTCTACCCCGGCGGCGGGCGCACGGATTTTTCCGGCACGGCGCTGGCCGCGCTCAAGCCCGGCGAGGAGTGCTATTTTATCCACAGCTACGAGGCCAAGCCCGTCCGTGATGAGGACTGCCTGGCCGACACCGTCTACGGCGGGCGCGAGATCTGCGCCGCCGCCAGCCACGGCAGCGTCCTCGGCTGCCAGTTCCACCCGGAAAAATCCGGGGCGGTCGGGCTGAAAATTATTGAGGAGTTTTTGAAGAAGTAAAGGCTTCCCCCGCGGGGGAAGCTGTCAGCGGCCCCGCCCGCTGACTGATGAGGGCCGACCTTGCCGTTGCAGCCCATCAACGGGCAATAATAGCAAACCTGCCCCTCATCCGGCCCTGCGGGGCCACCTTCCCCCAAGGGGGGAAGGCTTTATTGCTAACGCCCTGTGCGATTCCGCACAGGGCGTTGCTTTTTCCCCCGCAATAGGCTATAATGTACCTTGTATAAATGTGCAAAGGGGAATTGCTATGTCCTGTGACTTGCTCGTCGGCTCCACCGGGTTTGTGGGGGGCAACCTGCTGGCCAAACATACCTTCGCCGCGGAATGCCACAGCAGTGACATAACCGCGCAGTACGGCACCCGCCCGGACCTCTGCGTCTACGCGGGCGTGCCGGCGGCCATGTTCCTGGCCAACGCCGACCCGGAGGCCGACCTTGCTGTCATGCGCGCCGCGCGGGAGAATATCCGCCAAATCGCGCCCAAAAGACTTGTCCTGATTTCCAGCATTGCCGTGCTGGCAGACAGCCGCGGCGTCTATGAGGACAGCCCCGCGCAGGACACCGAAGCTCTGCCCGCCTACGGCAAAAACCGTCTGCAATTGGAGCGCTGGGTGCGCGAGGACTTCCCCGACGCGCTCATTGTGCGCCTGCCCGCACTGTACGGCGCCGGCATCAGGAAAAACTTCCTCTTTGACCTGCACACCATCACCCCGGCCATGCTCAGGCTGGAAAAATACAGCGAGCTGGCGGCAAAATCGCCGCTTGTCAAATCAGCCTACACGCTGGCGGACAACGGCTTTTACAAGCTGAACGGCACCGCCGACCCGGCAGCGCTGCGCACCTTTTTTGCAGCCAACGACTTCAACGCCCTGGCTTTCACCGATACCCGCAGCCGCTACCAGTTCTATAATTTAGGCCGTCTCTGGTCGGATATGGAGGCTGCCCGCGCCGCTGATGTAAAGCTGCTGCATCTCTGCACGCCGCCGGTCTCTGCCGCCGAGGTCTACACCGCCGTGACCGGCAAAGCGGACTGGCACAATGAACTGCCCAAGCCCCCGTTTGACTACGACCTGCGCAGCCGCCACGCGGCGCTTTTGGGCGGCAGCGGCGATTACCTTTGCACAAAACAACAAGAATTGGATGATATTACGCGCTTTATGCGCAGTTGGAGGGACTGACCCATGCCGAGCTATCAGCTTGCCATCTCGAACATTGCATGGCAGAAGGACGATGACGAAACCGTATACGCGGCCATGCAGCAGGCGGGCTTCACCGGCCTGGAGCTGGCCCCGACCCGCATTTTCTCCGAAGCACCGTATGAAAACCTGACGAGTGCGCTGCTGTTCGGCGGCTACCTCAAAAACCGCTGGGGCTTCTCGGTGCCCAGTCTGCAAAGCATCTGGTACGGCCAGAAGGGCAATATCTTTGACCCTGCCGACACCGAGCACCTGCTGGACTACACGGCGCAGGCGTTCCAGTTTGCCCACAGCCTGAACTGCCCGTCGCTGGTGTTCGGCTGCCCGAAGAACCGTATGCGCCCGCTGGGGGCCAACGATGCCGCCGCCGAGGCGTTCTTCATGCAGGCGGGCAACCTGGCCGCGCGGTACGGCGTGCATCTGGCACTGGAGGCCAACCCGCCGATGTACACGAACTACCTGAACGGCACCGCCGACGCCTTTGCGCTCGTCAAGCGGCTGGACAACCCCGGCTTGTCGGTCAATCTGGACCTGTCCACCGTGCTGGCGCAGGGAGAGCACTTGCAGAGCTTCATCGATGATATGCAGTATGTCAGCCATGTCCACATCAGTGAGCCGGGTCTGGTCCCGATTGAGCGCCGCCCCGAGCACAAGGAGCTGGCGCTGCTGCTGGGGGCTGTCGGCTACCGCGGCTTCGTCTCCGTCGAGATGGCCCACACCGACGTGGATACGATCCGCCGCACGATGGACTATATCGCGGAGGTGTTCGCATGATCGAGTATGAGCGCACAAACTTGAACGGCGTGCCCGACTACACGGCTGTGGAGTTTGAGGGCCGCCGCCATGACTACTGCCTGCTGATCCCCGTCATCAACGAGGGCGCGCGCATCCTGACCGAGCTGGGCCGCGCCCAGAAGGCGGGCATCGACCAGCTCTGCGACATCGTCATCTGCGACGGCGGCTCCACCGACGGCAGCATGAAGCGGGAGACGCTGGCGCTCTACCACGTCAACACGCTGCTGACGAAAACCGGCCCCGGCAGGCAGGGCGCCCAGCTGCGCATGGGCATGTATTTTGCGCTGGACCGCAATTATAAAGGCATCCTGACCATCGACGGCAACAACAAGGACTCCATCGAGGACGTGCCCGAGTTTATCGCAAAATTGCAGGAGGGCTATGACCTCGTGCAGGGCAGCCGGTTTATCCGCGGCGGCCACGCCATCAACACGCCGCCGGTGCGCTATGCCGCCGTGCGGCTCATCCACGCGCCGCTCGTCAGCCTGGGGGCGCACCAGTGGTTCACCGATACGACCAACGCCTACCGCGCCTACAGCCGCGAGTACCTGACCCACCCGGATGTCCGCCCGCTGCGCGATGTCTTTGGCGGGTATGAGCTGCTGGCGTATTTAAGCATCCGCGCGACCCAGCTGGGCCTGAAGGCCTGCGAGGTCCCCGTGACCCGCGCCTACCCTGCTACCGGCAAGACGCCGACGAAGATCAGCGGCTTCAAGGGCAACAGCGACCTGATGAAGGTCCTGCTGAATGCGCTGGCCGGGAAGTATAATCCGTAACGACGTACAAAAGGGGAAACGCTCTATGACCTACGATAAAATCATCCTCGGCGCGGGGCTGTACGGCCTGTACGCGGCGCAGAAATGCGGCGCGGCGGGCCAGCGCGTCCTTGTGCTGGAGCGCGACCCCGCGCCCTTCATGCGCGCGACCTACATCAACCAGGCCCGTGTCCACATGGGCTACCACTACCCGCGCAGCTACTCCACGGCCATCAAGTCCGCCCACTATTTTGAGCGGTTCTGCAATGATTACGGCTTCTGCCTGCACACCGAGTTTGACCAGGTCTACGCCACCAGTGCGCACTTCTCCTGGACGAACGCGGCGGAATTCCGCCGGTTCTGCGCGGCGGCAGGCATCCGCTGCGACGACGTTGCGCCCGAGCGCTACTTCAACCCGGGCCTCTGCGACGGCGCGTTCCTGACCACCGAGTACACCTACGATGCGCAGATACTCAAGCGCTGGTTTCTGGAGCAGCTCGCCGTACTGCCCAACGTTGCGGTACTGTACAGCCACAAGCCGACGGCCATCGAGAAGGTCGGCAGCGCGTGGCGCGTGCAGGCGGGAGACATCACCGCCGAAGCGCCCTACCTGCTCAACGCAACCTATGCGGGCGTCAACGACGTACACGCCATGCTCGGCCTGCCGCCGTTCGGCATTAAGTACGAAAAGTGCGAGATCATTTTGTGTACTGTGGACAAAAGCCTGAAAAACACCGGCATCACGGTTATGGACGGGCCGTTTTTCAGCCTGATGCCCTTCGGCCGGACCGGCCTGCACAGCCTGACGAGCGTGACCTTCACCCCGCATGAGACGAGCTATGACAGCGTTGCGACCTTCCCGTGCCAGCAGGAATGCGGCGGCGTGTGCAAACCGGGCAGCCTGTACAACTGCAATGAGTGCCCGGCCAAGCCGCAAAGCGCCTGGCCCTACATGAGCCAGCTGGCCCGCAAGTATTTAAAGGAAGAATACGGCTTTGCCTACCACAGCAGCCTGTTCAGCATGAAGCCCATCTTAAAGGCCAGCGAGATCGACGACTCGCGCCCGACGGTGGTCCGCGTGATGAACGACGAGCCGAAGCTCGTCAGCGTGCTGTCCGGCAAGATCAACACGGTATACGACCTGGACGAGGTATTGGATGTATGATGCTTAAAGACAACAATTTTATTTCGGCAGTCGTCTACCTGCACAACGACGGTGCGCGCGCCGTGGAGTTCTGCCGCACGGTGGCCGCAGAGCTGGACGCCAACTTTAAACAATATGAGCTGGTCGTTGTCGACGACGCCTGCACCGACGATACGGTCAAACAGCTGCGCGCCTGGGGCAGGGAGCAGGACGCCCCGCTGACGATTTTGCACATGAGCATCTACCACGGGCTCGAGGACGCCATGAACGCCGGCCTCGATGCCGCCATCGGCGACTATGTCTATGAGTTCGACTCCACCGAGCTCTGCTACGCGCCGACGCTTATTATGCAGGCATACAGGGCGGCGCTGGACGGCAACGATATTGTGTCGGTCTGCCCGCGCACCGTGCGCGGCGGCAGCAGCCTGTTTTATAAGGTGTTCAACGCCCACTCCCAGAGCGCCTACCGCCTGCGCACCGACGCGTTCCGTCTGGTGACGCGCCGCGCCATCAACCGCGTCCATGCGTCCAGCACGCACCTGCCCTACCGCAAGGCGGCCTACGCGGCCAGCGGCTTACGGATGGTCGACCTGGAATTTGACGGCCAGCTGACCGTTAAGCAGAAGGGCCGGTTCAATCTGGCGCTGGACAGCCTGACGCTCTACACGAACTTCGGCTTCAAGGCCAGCGTGACCGTCACGCTCTGCATGATGGCGCTGGCGCTGGCCGAGCTGATCTATACCCTCGTCATCTTCGCCACCGGCCACCCGGTAGAGGGCTGGACGACGACGATGTTCGTCATCACCGTTGGGTTTGCGGGGCTGTTTGCCGTGCTGACCATCGTCGTCAAGTATCTGTCGCTGCTCTTAAATCTGACGTTCAGGCAGCAGAAATATCTTGTGGAAAGCATTGAGAAGCTGCAAAAATAACGCATGAGGAAGTTACCGATGAAGCATTTTCGCCCGCGGCTGTCCCGCCGCGCTTTCTGGGTGCTCTGCGCCCTGCTGGTCTGCCTGCGTCTGGCGCTGACGGGCTTTCAGCAGGCGTACATCTGGGTGGGCGGTGCGCCGCTGGACGACGAGCTGATGTTCCGCGCGGCCAACCATATCACAGCCGGGCAGTGGCTGGGCGCGTATGATTATCTGACGCTGTCCAAGGCCATGTTCTTCCCGGTGTGGCTGGCACTGCTGCACGCGCTGCACCTGCCGTATCTTATCAGCGGCGCGGCGCTCTGGTGCGGGGCGGCACTGCTGGCGGCGTTTGCCTTTTCGACGCTGTGGCGAAAAAAAGAAACCGCACAGGGCCGCGTGCTGACGCTCGGTCTGTTTGCGGCGCTGGCGTTTCTGCCGTCGAGCTGGGCGGCCTACACGCTGCGCGTCTACCGGGACAACATCTTTCCGGCGCTGTGTCTGTACTTCTTTGCGGGCATGGCGGGCATGGCGCTGCGCGCGGTGTTCACGCCGGAAAAGCCGCTCTGGCCGTGGCTGGCCGCGGCGGGCGCGGGTCTGGCCTGCGGCTATCTGGACCGCGAGGACGCCGGGTTGTTCCTGCTGCCGTTCGCCGCGGCGGCCTCCGTCATTGTGGCCGTGGTACTGGCTGGCAAGCGCCGCTGGAAGGCTCTGGCCGCGCAGGTCATCCCGTATGTCATGCTCGGCGTCGGCGTGCTGACCTTCTGCACCCTCAATTACACACACTACGGTGTGTTTGCGCTGTCCGACTTTTCGGAAGGCTCCTTTGCTGCGGCCATGGGCGCGATGATGCGCGTGGACACCGACAGCACCGCGCCGTACCTCTCCGTACCCGCCGACGCCCGCGAGAAAATTTACGACGCTGTGCCGGAATTGGAGCCGCTGGCCTACTGGCTGGAGGGGGACGCCCAGCTGCAGAATGATTTCCGCGACCCAAATCTTGACGACTACCGCGCGGGCAGCTTCTATTGGGCCATCCGCCGCGCCGCGCAGTTTGAGGGCACCTACGCCGACGCTAAGACCGCCGATGCCTACTGGCAGACTGTGGCCGATAAGATCAACGCCGCCTGCGACGCGGGTACACTGCCCAGCCGCACCGGCAGGCGTGTGGCGACGAGCCAGCCGATCTCGGCGGCTTACGTCCCTTCGACGCTGGCCGAGACCTGGAACGGCTTTTGGCATGTGCTGGGCCTGCGGGACTGTGCGCCCTATGAGACGCTGCGGTCCATCGGCACCGAGGACGACTTTGCCGCCTGGTCCGGCTACCTGCACTGCGGCTTCAACAGCGCCGCCAACGCGGGGGAGGACACGCCCTACTACAGCCCGTACCAAAAGACGGTCTTTGCCGTCATGCAGGGCTGGACGCGGGTCTGCAGTATTTTGCTTACGGTGGGCGTGCTCTGCGCCGTGCTGTGCCAACTGGCAGAGCTTTTGCCGCAGCGGCGTCAAAAATGCACGGCACAGACCGTTGTGCCGTGGCTGCTGCTGTTCGGCATCTTCGGCATTGCGCTGCTGCGCTGTGCCATGATCGCCTTTGTCGAGGTGTCCAGCTTCGGCATCGGCACCAGCACGATGTACCTGGCAACGGTGCATCCGCTGCTGGTCCTGTACGCATTTGCCGGGCTGCTTTTGTACGGCAGACCGAGAAAAACTGACAAACGAAGGGAGAACGCATGACAGATCTACTGGTCATCGGCGGCGGCGCGGCGGGCCTGATGGCAGCCGGGGCCGCCTGTGCCCGCGGGCTGACCGTGACCGTGCTGGAGCACAACCCCAAGGGACCGGGCCAAAAGCTGCTTATCACCGGAAAGGGACGCTGCAACGTCACAAGCGACAGCGACGTGCGGGAGTTTCTGCCCTATGTGCGGCATAACGGGCGGTTTTTGTATTCGAGCCTCTATGCCTTCCCGCCGTCGGCAGCCATGGAGCTGTTCGAGTCGCTCGGCGTGCCGCTCAAAACCGAGCGCGGGCGGCGGGTATTTCCCCGGAGTGACCGCGCCGCCGACGTGCTGGCCGCGCTGCGCGATTATGCACGCGATGCGGAATTTGTGCGCGGCAGCGCAAAAAAGCTGGTCATCGAGGACGGCGTCTGCAAGGGCGCTGTGACGGACCGCGGCGAGACGCTGCGGGCAGAAAACACGCTGATCGCCACGGGCGGCATCAGCTATCCGGCCACCGGCAGCGACGGCAGCGGCTACAGGCTGGCGCGGCAGGCGGGGCACACGATCATGCCGCCGCAGCCCAGCCTGTGCAGTCTGGTCAGCCCCGACCCGGCCTGCCGCCGCATGATGGGCCTGGCCCTGCGCAACGTTACATTGACGCTGCTCTGTGACGGCAAGCCGCTGTTTACCGAGCAGGGCGAGGCGCTGTTCACCCACTTCGGCCTGTCCGGGCCGCTCGTCCTGTCGGCCAGCACCTATATTGAGGATATAACGAAGCACCGCTATATCTGTGAGTTTGACTTAAAGCCCGCGCTGGATGAAAAAACGCTCTATGACCGCCTGACCCGCGACTTTGCGGAGCAGGGCAGCCACAGTGCGCAGGGGGCGCTGGCAAAGCTGCTGCCCAACTCGATGCGCCCCGTCGCCGTCGAAAAGTGGGGCATCGACCCCGCCACGAAGGCCGCGCAGATCACGCGGGAGCAGAAGCAGGCGCTCGTTGACCTGTGCAAGCACTGGCAGGTGCCGGTCAGCGCACTGGGCGATAAGGAGCACGCCGTCATCACTGCCGGCGGCGTCGATGTCCGTGAGGTAGACCCCAAGACGATGGCCAGCAAGCTGTGCGCGGGCCTGTACTTTGCCGGGGAGGTCCTCGATGTGGACGCCCGCACCGGCGGGTATAACCTGCAAATTGCCTGGTCAACCGCCGTGGCGGCAGCCAGGGCGCTGTAACCCCCGCCTTCCCCCGAGGGGGAAGGTGGCCCCGCAGAGCCGGATGAGGGCAGACCTTACGGCAGCTGCACGGGAAGGAAAAACCACCCGGTAGGGGCCGGGCATGCCCGGCCTGCGGCTCTGCGGCGGTAACCCTCTAACGGGCAGCCCCCGCAAGCGCTCCCCTCATCAGCCGCCTGCGGGCGGCAGCTTCTCCCCCAAAGGGAAAAGCCAAAGACGATTCTATTTAAAGGGATGATAACTATGATTTCCATTGCAATCGACGGCCCGTCCGGGGCCGGTAAATCCAGTCTCGCCAAGGCGCTCGCCAAAGACCTCGGCTATGTCTACGTTGACACCGGTGCCATGTACCGCTCCATCGGCCTGTACGCCGTCCGTGCGGGCGTTGACCCGCATGACGCCGACGCTGTCGCCGCACTGCTGCCGCAGGTCAAGCTCGGCATCCGCCTGATCGACGGTGCGCAGCACATTTATTTAAACGGCGAGGACGTCAGCACGGCCATCCGCGCCGAGGAGATCGGCATGGCTGCGTCCGCCGTGGCCGCACACCCCGCGGTGCGCAGCTTCCTGCTGGACACCCAGCGCGGCCTGGCCGAAAGCCAGAACATCCTGATGGATGGCCGCGACATCGGCACCGTGGTGCTGCCCAATGCGACTGTGAAGATCTTCCTCACCGCCAGCCCGGAGGCCCGTGCCACCCGCCGCTGGAAAGAGTATCAGGCCAAGGGGATGCCCAACACCTACGAAGAAGTGCTGGCCGACGTGAAGCAGCGGGATTATCAGGATACCCACCGCGCGGCGGCTCCCCTCAAGCAGGCGGAAGACGCTGTGCTGTTGGATACCTCCGAGCTCAACTTTGAGCAGAGCCTGGACGCCATGAAGCAGATCATTGCGCAGAAAGTCGGTTAAGGAGACAGGATGGTACTATATTATATCTTGCTCCCGCTGGCATGGATCGTGTTCCACGTCGGGTTTCGTGTCCGCGCAGAGGGCCGGGACAACCTGAAAAAAATTCGGACCAGGGGGTACATTCTGGCCCCCAACCACATCTCCGCCATTGACCCGGTCTTTGTCATCATCACCCGGTTCTGGGGCAGGCGGATGATCGTTTTTGCCAAAAAAGAGCTGTTTGAGATCAACGCGTTCCTGAGCTGGTTCTTCCGCTGTGCCGGTGCCATGTGTGTGCGCGGCACCAAGGAAGAGGCGGCCGTCATTGACGAGACGGTGGCCCGCTGCCAGAACGGTGAGAGCCTGCTCATCTTCCCGGAGGGCACCCGTGAGAAAGACGGAACGTTCCTGCAGCCAAAGAGCGGCCTGTTCGTCATTGCGGCAGCGGCTGCTGTGGACGTGGTGCCGGTGCGCATCCACTACGAGACGCCGGACGGAAAAATGAAGCTGTTCTGCAAGGTGCGGGTGGTGTACGGCGAGCCGATGCCCGCCGCCCAGTTTGCCATGGAGAGCCGCCGCGATATGAAGAAGCTCCGCGCCAACAAGCAGGCGCTTCTGGACGCATGGGAGAAACTGTAAAGGAGAGAACATGGAGATTCGTTTAGCCAAAACAGCGGGCTTCTGCTTCGGCGTCAACCGCGCCGTGGAGCTGACCTACGGCCTGCTGAACGAGGGCCACAAGGTGGCCACCCTGGGCCCGCTCATCCACAACCCCCAGGCGGTGGACGACATGAAGCGCCGGGGCGCGCTGGTGGCCGACACCGTGGAGGATATCCCCACCGGGTACGAGGTCATCATCCGGAGCCACGGCGTGCCCCGCACCATTTACGATACGCTGGAGCAGCGCGGCATCGTGTACCACGACGCCACCTGCCCCTTTGTGAAGAAGATCCAGAACATTGCCGCCAGGGCCGAAGCCGAGGGCGCGGTGCTCCTGGTGGCCGGCGACGCCGCCCACCCGGAGGTGCAGGGCATTGTGGGACATACCCGGGGGGAGGTATTCGTTTTCAGCAATCTGGAGGAATTAAAGGCCT
>OLZW01001040.1_pt1 | contig 22023 bp, 18 predicted proteins | sample 1674281 | NCBI WGS metagenome assembly OLZW01 (sample SAMEA103958157, study PRJEB25191) | human gut metagenome | biome: human-associated habitat [ENVO:00009003]; feature: intestine environment [ENVO:2100002]; material: feces | place: Germany | collected 2013/2015
TGCAGATGTCCTGATACGTATTCCATCGTCAAGGGTACGTTGCCGTAGGTTCCTGCGGTGTTGTGCATGGACACGAAAAGCGGCGTCGGGTTTTGTCGTCGCGCACAACCGCGCGGCGCAGGCCGGCGGCGGCGCCACGGTGGCGGACGTCGGGCGGACGGTGTTCCCGCGCGGCGGTGCAGCATGGCCGGCTGATAACGGATTATAGGTTTTCCTTATCGCCGGAAATGAGCCGCTGCGCGTGTTCGCGGCGGGAACGCCTCTAGCATGGTGCCTTGTGCGCCGCCGACGCATCCCGGGGATGTGCGGGCGGTCGAGGCAACGACAACAATGGCAATATAGACAATACAGTAGCGGCAACAATGACGGCGATGGCGGCAGTCGTCGCGGCGGCCATCGCCGCAGCATATGGAAGGAGAACCCTCAATGGCTGAAAACCGATCGGAACTGAACAAGAACCTGGCGCAGATGCTCAAGGGCGGCGTGATCATGGACGTGACGACTCCCGAGCAGGCTCGGGTCGCCGAGGACGCCGGCGCGTGCGCGGTCATGGCGTTGGAGCGCATCCCCGCTGATATCCGTGCCGCCGGCGGCGTCTCCCGTATGAGCGACCCGGCCATGATCAAGGGCATTCAGGAGGCCGTGTCCATCCCGGTCATGGCCAAGGTGCGTATCGGCCACATCGCCGAAGCCCGCATTCTGCAGGCCATCGAAATCGACTACATCGACGAATCCGAAGTGCTCAGCCCCGCCGACGACGTGTACCACATCGACAAGAACCAGTTCGACGTGCCGTTCGTGTGCGGTGCGAAGAACCTCGGCGAGGCGCTGCGCCGTATCGCCGAGGGCGCGTCCATGATCCGTACCAAGGGCGAGCCGGGCACTGGCGACGTCATCCAGGCCGTGCGCCACATGCGCACCATGAACAAGCAGATCCGCGAACTTGTCTCCCTGCGCGACGATGAGGTGTACGAGGCCGCCAAGCAGCTGGCCGTGCCGTACGACCTCGCCAAGTATGTGCACGACAACGGCCGTCTGCCGGTCGTCAACTTCGCCGCCGGCGGTGTGGCCACCCCGGCCGACGCGGCCCTCATGATGGAGCTTGGTGCGGAAGGCGTGTTCGTCGGTTCCGGCATCTTCAAGTCGGGCGACCCGGCCAAGCGTGCGGCCGCCATCGTGCAGGCCACCGCCAACTGGCAGGACGCCGACCTGCTCGCGCGCCTGTCCGAGAACCTCGGTGAGGCCATGGTCGGCATCAACGAGGACGAGATCGAAACCATCATGGCGGCGCGCGGCGAGTGATCTGTTGATTCGTCGATTGCTTGATTGCTTGCAATTCCGCGAGGATTGCATAAGCCGGTCGTGTGATCGACTTTGAAGGACTCGGTGGGTGCGTGTGATTTTCGGTGCTGCACGTGCCTGCCGCTTTTTGTTGTGATGTTCGGCGATTCACCGAACGATTTGTTGAACAACCTGAATGAGGAGCATCCGTTGGTTGTAGCAGTTGAATACATTTCAAAGGAAGAGTCGGCCGACGTCGCCGCAGGCTCGGCATCCGCGAAGCACGGCGTGACCGGCATTCTGGCGGTGCAGGGCGCGTTCGCCGAGCATGCGGCCATGCTGGATCGTCTTGGCGCGCCGTGGAAACTGTTGCGTGCCGCCGAGGATTTCGACGATTCGATCGATCGCGTGATCCTGCCAGGTGGCGAAAGCACCACGCAGGGCAAGCTGCTGCGATCGACCGGCCTGTTCGAACCCATCGCAGCGCACATCGCCGCCGGCAAACCGGTGTTCGGCACTTGCGCCGGCATGATTCTGCTGGCCCGCAAGCTCGATAACGACGACAACGTCTACTTCGGCGCGCTTGACGCCGTCGTGCGACGCAATGCGTACGGCCGTCAGCTTGGCTCGTTCGCCGCCACCGCCGATTTCGGCTCCTCTTCCGGCGATTCCACCGTCGTGGTCGCACCGGGCGAGCATGTTCCGCAAGACGCCCTGGCCGACATCGTGCTCAAGGATTTCCCGCTGGTGTTCATCCGCGGGCCGTTCGTGGCCGAAGTCGGACCGGCCGCCACCGTCGAAACATCGGTGGATAGCAATGTGGTCGGCCTGCGCCAAGGCAAGATCCTCGCCACGGCGTTCCATCCCGAGCTCACCGACGACACCCGCATCCACGAGCTGTTCCTGAGTTTGTAGCTTGCGATTCTGTGTAGCGCGCGGTCTGCGTTGCTCACGGTCTGCGTAGCACGCTGTGTACTCGCTTGAGCCCGTAGCGCGACGCACGCAAGCATATCGGCGGCTTCCAAGGATATTTCCTTGGGGCCGCCGATTTTTTATCTGTGGACTTTCAGCATCTTTTCAATCCCAACCAATACTGGGGAATTCATCGGAAAAATAATCCCCCGTAATACACCGACTTGTCCACATGCGTCCTGCCCACCCGCAATACGCTTTCGGGCTGCGCGCCTCCGGATGGTGCGGGCGGGTCGTCGTCCGCTGTCGACGGTGCTGCCGGTATACGACACGCCGATGTTTTGTAGGGGGTAGCGGTCGATGGGATGCAAATTTCCTTGTTTGAATTGACATGGTACACCGGAAAACCTATACTGTTTCAACAGGTACACAGTTATATCAAAAAGGGAAGGAAATATCCCGAATCAACTGAATGGTCAGTTGAAGACATATTGACGTGTATCTACCGCAGCTGGAGTGGGTTCGACGAATGAACGTACGTAAAGCGGGTGCCAATGATGGAACACAAGGAGGAATACATCATGGAGAAGAAATCCATCAGGATGATTGCGGCGGTGGCCGCTGCGGCGATGCTTGTTCCGCTGGCCGCGTGCGGTGGAGGAAACGCCGCCGACGGCAAGACCACGCTGTCGTTCTTCTCGAACAATTCGCAGGACAAGTACCAGCCGATCATCGACGCGTTCGAAAAGGCCAATTCGGACATCAAGATCGACTACAGCACCACCACCGGTTCCCAGAGTGGCTACCAGCAGACGCTGCAGACTCGAATCTCCGGCGGAAACCTGGCCGACGTCTACATCGTTCCTCCGGAGGCGTTGAGCGATCTGGTCAAAGGCAACTACGCCAAGGACCTGAGCAATGAAAGCTTCATGGATAAAATCGGCGATGCCGCAAAAAAGGCCTATAGCGTGGATGGCAAAGTATACGCCATGGGCGTGAGCACCTGGACCAATGCCTGGGTGTACAACAAGGATCTGCTGAAGAAGGTCGGTTACGACTCCATCCCGGCGACGTGGGATGAATTCCTGACCATGTGCGGCAAACTCAAAGCCGCGGGAATCACCCCATACCTTGAGCCGAAGGATGGACTGGGCAACGCCGTCGAGGGCTGGATCGGCGCTGAATCCGCCAAGCAGGGCGAGGCGCTCGACGCCAAGATCGACGCCGGTAAGGACACGTTCAAGAACGTGTATGGCAAGTACTACGGCGAATGGGACAAGCTGATCAAGCAGAACCTGATGAGCTCCGACGTGTCCGGCCTGAGCGGCGACCAGGTCAAGTCGGAATTCACCGCCGGACGTCTTGCGGTCTATCCTTCCGGCTCGTGGGACATCGACAGCTTCAATGAGACCGGCCTCAACTACGGTTTCGGCCAGATCCCTATGCTGAAGAAGGGTGACACCCCGTACGCGCCGGGCTCCATCGATCCGGCCTTCGGCATCAACAACAAGATCTCCGGAGACAAGCTCAAGGCCGCGGAGAAGTTCTTCACCTTCCTGACCTCCGACGAGGGCCTCAAGCTGTACCAGAAGCAGCTGGGCCTGATCCCGTCCGTCAAGGGCTTCAACGCCACGGTGGACGACCACTTCAAGGACGCCTACGACCTGTACATCAAGACCGGCAACGTGTACCTGAATTCCGCCCACTGGAGCAAGGGCACCACCGCGCTGCGCGCCGAGACCTTCACCCAGCTGCAGCAGGTAGCCCTCGGCTCCATCAGCCCTACGCAGGCCGCGGAGAACCTCGATTCCAAGCTCAAGACCCTCTCCTGATCCATCGCGAACAGACATCCATCGCGGCAGGCTGGCGCGGACCCTTCCGTCCGCGCCACGCCTGGACCTGCCAATCTCACGTTTTGTAGAAAGCAACCAACATGTCAGTATCAACAGCGTCAGCGGCGCGTCCACATTCCGCTGATCAGGTAGAGGCGTTGCATCTCAAGCAGCGTCGTCACCGCAACTTCATGGAGAACTTCGCCTCGGCACGCTTCCTGCTGCCGATCATGGTGGTGTTCATCGTGGTGATCCTCATCCCATTCCTGCAAAGCCTGGTGTTCAGCTTCACCGATTACTCCGGTTACAATTTCGCGGACGCGAAGTTCGTGGGGTTCGCGAACTACGTGCAGTGCTTCAAGGATCCGACGCTGCTCGCGGGCCTCGGCTTCACGCTGCTGTACACGGTGGCCACCACCGTGCTCATCACCGTGATCGCCCTGCCGCTGGCTGTGGTGCTCAACCGCAAGTTCTTCGGCCGTAACTTCGCCCGTTCCCTGTTCTTCTTCTTCTCGGTGCCGTCCATGGCCGTGCTCGGCTTGGTCTGGCAGTACATCTTCTCCCCGCTGAAGTCCGGCGTCGTCAACACGCTGCTCGCCAAGATCGGCATCGATGCGATTCCGTGGTTGTCGAATTCCGAACTTGCCAAATTCTGTGTGATTTTCGTAGCGGTATGGGCTCAGATCGGCTGGCACGCCACGCTGTATCTGGCGTATCTGCAGGCTATCCCCGCCGATATCTACGAACAGGCCGCCGTCGATGGCGCAAACCGTCGCCAGCAGTTCTTCAACATCACACTGCCCCAGATGGTTCCGGCCATGGGTGTGAGCATCTTCATGCTGCTTACCGGTGGTTTGAAGGTCTATGATCTGCCGTATGGCCTCACCAGCGGCGGTCCGGGCTACTCCACCTACACCGTGACCCAGTCCATCATCCTCACGGGCATCGGTTCGAGCCGGTACGGACTGGGCTCCGCACTGGGCGTCATCTTCTTCATCTGCTGCGCGCTGTTGGTCGCCCTGCAGCAGGTAATCACCAATCTGGTAGAAAAGAGGCTGTCATGACTCTGCAGCAACGCGAGCGTATCGGCTCGATCATCCGTTCCGTCGTCGTCATCGCTATCGCGCTGATCTGCGCGGTGCCGCTGTACGTCATCGTCATCAACACGTTCAAAAGCAGCGCCGAGATGTCCATGGACCCGATTGGGTTACCAAAGACATGGAATTTCGAGAACTACACGTATGCATTCGGGCATCTGCCCATTGTCAACGCCTTCAAGAACACCATCATCGTGACGGTGGTCGGCGTCGGCCTGCAGGTGCTGTTCGGCGCGCTCGCCGCATACGGCATGATCCTGAAGAAGAGCAAGTTCACCGCCGTGATCGGCGTGCTGCTCATGCTGTCCTTCATCATCCCCGGCCAGACGCTGCTGATTCCGCAGTACCGCATGGAGGCACAGGTGGGTCTCGTCGATTCGCTGCTCGGCCTGATCGTGCTTTACACGGGCGGCGCGACCTTCTGCTACTTCTTGATCGTGCAGTACATGCGCGGCCTGCCGTATGAGATCATCGAGGCCGCCCGTATCGACGGCGCCGGTCCGTTCCGCATCTTCTGGACGATCGTGCTGCCGCTGATCCGCCCGATCCTGACCACCGTCATCGTGTTCCAGACCATGGGCACGTGGAACGACTTCATGACGCCGAGCGTGTACATCTCGTCGACCAACAAACAGACCATCGTGCTGCAGGTGTTCAACGCGATCAGCACCTTCACGACGAACTGGCCGTTGTTCATGACGGTCACCACCATCGCGCTCATCCCGGTGTTCGTGTTCTTCATCTTCTGCCAGCGTTGGATCGTGGCCGGCCTGGTCGCCGGTTCGGTCAAGGGCTGACCGGTCCTCCTGCTTGCGGGAATTCGACAAGGAGCAGCGTTATGCGCTATGAGGTTGATCTTTCGGAAGCCAGCAAGTTCGCGCGGACGCCCGCATACGGGATCCCCGTCATCCGCGCCGCAGCCGCATGCGGGCCGGATGGCGGGACCCTGGGCGCCACAAACCGCTTCCTGACCCGTGACGGATCGCCATGGATCCCCATCGCCGGCGAGATGCACTATTCGCGGATCGCCGCCGAACGGTGGGACACGGAACTCGCGAAGATGGCCGCGGCGGGCATCGACGTCGTATCCACCTACGTGTTCTGGAACCACCATGAGGAGCGCGAGGGGGAGTGGGATTTCTCCGGCAACAGGAACGTGCACCGATTCGTGGAATTGTGCGCCCGGCACGGACTGCACGTCATCGTGCGGCTGGGACCGTTCTGCCATGGCGAGGTGCGCAACGGCGGACTTCCCGACTGGCTGTACGGCAAGTCGTATGAGGTCCGTTCCCTCGACGCCGGCTTCCTCGATGCGGTGCGCGGTCTCTACGCGCATATCGCGCAGCAGCTGCGCGGCCTGTATTTCAAGGATGGCGGGCCGATCATCGCGGCCCAGGTCGACAACGAGTACATGGCGTCGTCGGCTCCTTGGGAGATGACCACCGGCATCAGCCGTGAATGGGTGCCGTCCGGCCACGATGGGGCCGGCTACCTGGAACGGCTGCGCGACATCGCGATCGAGGAAGGCATCGACCCGCCGATGTTCACCTGCACCGGCTGGCAGTCACCGGTTCCGGACGACATGCTGCCGCTGTGGGGTGGATACGCGTACCGGCCGTGGCTGTTCTACGACGGCGTCGGTGCCGAGGGGATGACGGAGCATCCCGCCACCGACGAGTACCGATACCGGAGGCTGCATGGCTCCAGCACAAGCGATGGCTTCGATCCCCCGTACGATCCGGACAGCCGCCCGTACGCCTGCTGCGAGATGGGCGGCGGGATGTTCAATTCGTACGATTACCGTTTCGTGCTGCCGAAGCGCTCCGTCGACGCGATGGCCAACATCAAGCTCGGCTCGGGGTGCGATTTCCTCGGCTACTACATGTTCCATGGCGGAACCAACCCGAAGGGCGCGGCCGGATTCCTCAATGAGGGGCAGACCCCGAAACGCTCCTATGATTTCCAAGCGCCCCTTGGCGAATTCGGACAGGTGCGGGAATCCTACCGGCGGCTGCGCACCCTGCACGAGTTCGTCAAAGCCTTCGGGCCGGAACTCGCCGGAATGCCGGTCTCGTTGCAGGACGGGCAGGACCGCATCGATCCGTCCGACTCCGAGACCCTCCGGTATGCCGTGCGCAGCGATGGCGAACGGGGTTTCGTGTCCATCGACAACTTCCAGGACCATGCGCGCGTGCCGAGCCGTCACGGTGAGCAAATCGACGTGACGACGGGTACCGGTGAGCGCATACGGTTCACCGGCATCGGCCTCGCCGAGGGGGAGAACTGCATATTGCCGTTCAACATGGATCTGGACGGCGTGCGGCTCGTCCGCGCCAACCTGCAGCCGGTCACCGTGCTGCGGGTGCCGGGCCGACCGTTCCGCACGTTCGTGTTCCTCAAGCCCGATGGCATGGATGAGCTGACGTTCCATTTCGAAGGCGACATCCAGGACGTCACCGTCGGCAAGGCGGATTTCGAACGCTTCATGGTCCGGGACGCGGCGGAGATCGTATGCGTCACACGAGCGCTCGCCGGGCGGATGACGGTGTTGGACGGAGGCCTCGCCTTCGTCGACGACGACAACGCGTTGCTGTACGAGGACGGCGATGGGTGGACGCTGGAATCGCCCCGCGCCGAAAACGGGATCGCCGCATATCCGGAAGGCTTGCTCGGCTCTCCGCGGCCGGTGGAGCCCGTATCGGTGTATGCGCGTCTGAGAAGACTGCACGCCGATCGGTACGAAATCGCTTTGCCGGCTGGCATGGGACGGCTTTTCCGCGATCAACGGCAGGTCGCCGATGTCATGCTGAACATCGCATACCAGGGCGATATCGGCTGGCTGTTCTGCGGCGATGTGCTGATCGCCGATAATTTCTGCAACGGCGAGACATGGCAGGTCGGATTGCGCGATTACGCGGATGCCATCGATGCCGCTGGTGGAAAGCTGACGCTGGTCGTCACGCCGCTGAGGCGCGGGGTCCGCGTGAAGGTAACATCGTCGATGGCGGCCCGCCTGGAGCAGTCCGATGCGTGCGTCGCTGACGTCACCGACGTGTATGCTACACCGGTGTACCACATGCCGGTGGGCGAATAACGAATGTAATATACAAAAAACCATGGCTTTATGCCAATTACCAAAGGAGATAATCGTGAGTGCGCGACGCAACTTCGAATGGCCGGAACTGCTGACCGCGGATGGCCGCGGCATCGCCTTCGGTGGCGACTACAATCCCGACCAATGGTCCGAGGACATCTGGGACGACGACATCCGCCTGATGAAGCAGGCCGGCGTCAACACCGTGGCCCTCGCCATCTTCAGCTGGGATCGCATCCAACCCACCGAGGATCGTTGGGATTTCGGCTGGCTCGACCGCATCATCGACAAACTCGGCAATGCCGGCATCGTGGTCGACCTGGCCTCCGCGACGGCGACCGCGCCGCTGTGGCTGTACGAAAGCCACCCGGAGGTCCTTCCGCGTGACAAGTACGGCCATCCGGTCAACGCCGGCTCGCGCCAATCCTGGAGCCCGACCAGCCCGGTGTTCAAGGAATACGCGCTGACCCTGTGCCGCAAGCTCGCCGAACGGTACGGCACCAACCCGTATGTGACCGCATGGCACATGGGCAACGAATACGGGTGGAACAACCGCGAGGACTACTCCGACAACGCGCTCGAGGCCTTCCGCGCATGGTGCCGCCGCAAGTACGGCACCATCGACGCGCTCAATCAGGCGTGGGGCACCACCTTCTGGGGCCAGGAGATGAACGGCTTCGACGAAGTGCTCATCCCACGGTTCATGGGCGCCGACTCGATGGTCAACCCCGGCCAGAAGCTCGACTTCGAACGGTTCGGCAACGACATGCTCCTCGACTTCTACAAAGCCGAACGCGACGCGATCGCCGAAATCTGCCCCGACAAGCCGTTCACCACGAACTTCATGGTCTCCACCGACCAGTGCTGCATGGACTACGCCGCCTGGGCCAAGGAAGTGAACTTCGTATCCAACGACCACTACTTCCACGAGGGCGAATCCCACCTCGACGAGCTGGCCTGCTCCGACGCTCTCATGGATTCGCTCGCGCTCGGCAAGCCGTGGTACGTCATGGAACACTCCACCTCGGCGGTGCAGTGGAAGCCGCTTAACACCCGCAAGCGCAAGGGCGAGACCGTGCGTGACTCCCTGGCCCATGTGGCCATGGGCGCCGACGCCATCAACTTCTTCCAGTGGCGCGCGTCCGCGTTCGGTGCCGAAGCGTTCCATTCGGCCATGGTTCCGCACGCCGGCGAGGACACGAAGCTGTTCCGCCAGGTGTGCGAGCTGGGCGCGTCGTTGCACACGCTCGCCGACGCCGGCGTGCAGGGCACCGAATTGGCGCACTCCGACACGGCGATCCTCTTCAGCGCCGAATCGGAATGGGCCACCCGCTCCCAGACCCTGCCGAGCATGAAACTCAACCACTGGCATGACGTGCGTGACTGGTACCGCGCGTTCCTGGACGCGGGCTCGCGCGCCGACATCGTGCCGCTCGCCTACGACTGGAGCTCGTACAAGACCGTCGTGCTGCCGACCGTGCTGATCCTGAGCGCCGCCGACACGCAGCGGTTGGCCGACTTCGCGGCCGCCGGCGGCCGCGTGGTGGTCGGCTACGCGACCGGACTGATCGACGAGCATTTCCACACTTGGCTCGGCGGATACCCGGGCGCGGGCGATGGCCTGTTGCGCTCGATGCTGGGCGTCCGCGGCGAGGAATTCAACATCCTCGGCGCCGAAGCCGAAGGCGAGCCGGGCGAGATCCGACTGTCGTCCGCCGACGATTCGGCCGCGCTGAACGGCACCACGACCCGCCTGTGGCAGAACGACGTGAACGTGACCGGCGAACACGCGCAGGTGCTTGCCACGTACGCCGGCGAGGAAGCGGACGAATGGGAGCTCGACGGCACGGCCGCGGTCACCCGTAATCCGTACGGCTCCGGCGAAGCGTATTTCGTCGGCTGCGACCTGGATGTGGCCGATCTGACGAAGCTGGTCCGCGCATATCTCGCGGCCTCGTCGCAGGAGAATGCCGACGTGCTGCACACCGTGCGCGCCTCCGCCGACGCCACCTTCGACTTCTACCTGCCCCGTGGCAAGAAGACGGTCGAATTGCAAGGCATCGAAGGCGAGCCGGTCATCCTGTTCCAGACGGATCGGGAGGAAAAGCCCGGCTCGTACACCGTGCGCCGCAACGGCGTGCTCGTGGTAAGGCGGTAAAGTCGGAAGTCGAATATCGATGACGGATGCGGTTAGGGGGAGATATGGCCGAAGTGAAGCCGGACAAGTCCGACAGGAAACGCGTCACACTGCGTGAAGTGGCGCAAGAGGCCGGAGTCTCCCTCAAAACCGCGTCGAACGTCATCAACCATTCCGGCCGCATGGCCGACGCCACACGCGAAAAAGTGCAGGACGTCATCGACAGGCTCGGCTACCGCGTCAACGTGTCGGCCCGCAATCTCAATCGCGGCAAAACCGGCTTCATCACGCTCGCGGTGCCGAGCCTGACCGCGCCATATTTGGCCGAACTGGCCAACCGGGTGATCGACGCGGCCCGCATCTACGGCTATTCCGTGTACATCACCACGTATGCGGAAGGATCCGCGCAGGGTGCCCGCGCGCTGTTGCGAAACTTCAATGCCACGGTGTCGGATGGCATGATCCTGTCCATCTCCGAAGTCGAGGATCTCGATCCCGAGGACTTGGACGTGGATTATCCGCTGGTCTGCGTGGGCGCGCGGTCCACGCATGGCAAGGCGGACCATGTCACCCCGGACGACGTCCAGGAGGCGCGTCTCGCCGCGCAATACCTGTTCGACCACGGTGCCACGAATCTTGCGGTGATCGGCTCGCGAACCGATCCGGAGCATATCCTCGAGCTGCGCGACGCCGTGGAAGGCAACGCGCAGCTGCGCATGCGAGGCATATTCGAAGCGTGTGCCGACCAAGGCGTCGAATTGGACACACGGCTAGTGCCCAACGTCGGCCAGGATTGGACCATCGGCTCGGGCGCGCGCATGACGCAGCGCATCGTCGACTCCGGCATCCCCTTCGATGGCATCGTGGCGTTCAACGACCAGCTTGCGTTGGGCGCACTGTTCACTTTGGCAGCGAACGGCATCGCGGTGCCCGACCGGGTGCAGGTGATCGGCTTCGACAACAACGAGGAAGCCGCATATTTCCAGCCGCCGCTGACCACCATGGATTCCTGCCTCGACTGGATCGCGCCGACCGCGGTCAGCCGCATCATCAACCGCATCGACGGCAGCCGTACGTTGGAACCGGAGCTCATCACCACCCAATCCCGCATCATAGCCCGCGCCACCACCCGTGCCTAGTGTCGTGTGTTTGGTTTCGCGCCGCCTAGTGCTCCCGCTTTCCGCATGCCTTCTCCTCCCCTGAGTGCCCTCCTCGCTTCCGTCGCAGGCCTTGATTCCGCTCTTCCGGCACTGCCCACGCTATCTGTGCGCCAGCTCCGCCCTTTCCAGAGCAGGCCTTGGACCTACTCTTCCGGTACTGCCCGTGTCGCTTGTTTTGTGTCACGATTCGAAAAAATGGCCAAAATTTTGGATCGTGACACATCGCTTTCGGTTCGGGGGTATGTTTTTTGAGGCATTTTCCTTGGAAATGCGCCGATTTATACCCCCGTATTGTTTTTGGGGAAGGAAAAATGTGCCACGATTCGAAAAAACAGCCGAAATTTCGAATCGTGACACATTTATAGCGGAAGATTCCGCTCCAAAGCTGGTTCAAGGCTCGCTTGAGACTAGTTTGTGCTGGTTCGTGATGAATTGGTCCGAATTGCCTTGAAGGCTGGGCTGAGGCTGATCCATCCCCGATTCCCCAAGCGAAAAGAAATACCGGTTTGCCGCACTTCCGGAAGTGCCAGGCCGCGTCCCTTGTAAAGGCTGCGGTGGTAGCTGGAACCATCTCCATTGGTTATCCACAGGCTGTTGCGCTCCAAATCGTTGGAATTACGGCCATGCCATGCTGAACTGCCCCAAATCGCATGTTCTCCGACCACAACTTTGGAAAAACGCACATCAAACCGTTGCCATCGTTTATATTGCACGCCATGAATGCTGATGATGCATACAAGCCGATCCAGCGGGCGACCCTGTCCGAAGCCAGCTGGCGTATTCTCCGCATTGCCCAGTCCGTGGAGTTGCGGCATCCCGTAAGTCACGAGACCGCGCTCGCGATTTGGGGCGTCGAGCTGCCCGCAGATAGTGATTGCTCCGTTGTTTCGCTGCGTTCGTCGCAAGGCGGTTACGCTGGGACGGACGTGGACTATGGATGGAGTGGAGAAAGTCCGGCTTTCGGCCATTCCGAGCACTCTATCCGCTTAGGGCAGGATTTCCCGGATTCGGATTTTCAATATTTCCCGGATTCCCAGGCTGTTTCTCGGAATCAGATTCCAGGTCTTCGGCAGTCGGCTTCTCAGCCTTCCCAATTCCCGCAATCCCCGGCGAAACTTCATACGGTCGCCCAATCGCCGGCTCGTCGCGGCCGTGTGAAGAAAAGCACATCGGTGTCGGCCGATGTGACCGTGCATGTCTGGAAGGGCTTGTCCGCGCGACACGTGCGTGAGGTTGCTGGAGTTCCGGTGCTTATGCCCGTTCCGGCGTGGTCTTTGGCTGCCGGCCGGTGGGGTATCCAGGACATCGTCATGGTTGCGGAGTCGTTGATTCGCCATCGATTCGCCGCTCGCAAGGGGCTGATTGAGTTTGTTAAAACTGAGAACGTCCCATACCGGAGCAAGTGTCTGGATGCGTTGGCGCTCGTGCAGTCAGGCAGCGATTCCCCCAAGGAGACCGAAATGAGGCTGACTCTTGTGCGTTATGGCCTGCCGATTATGCAACCGAACTGTGTGGTCCCCGGCGTGAATTTTGCGAATGGCGCTGCGGTGACGTTGGATCTTGTCGATGCCGAGCATCGTTTTGGCCTGGACTATCAGGGTGACCATCATCGTACTGACCGTGCGCAATATCGGCGCGATCAGAACAAGCTGTCGCGTCTTGCGGCCGCTGGTTGGACTGTGTTTTCGGTCACGCAGCTGGATTTGTCCGACGAATTGCATCGCGCCGCGTTCGCCATGAACGTCGCCCATGCGTTGTCTTCGATCGTCGGTCGGCCGATTGGGGTGACCACGCCCTTGCCATGGCGCAAAGTGGTGCTGCGTTATCAGAAAGCCCGCAAGCTTAGGCTGCTTGACTGATGCGGTTTCGTTGGGTGCGCGCGTGAGGCCGCCCGCTTTCCGCATGATCGCGACTCCTCGGTGTTGTGCCTCTTTTGTGGCGATCGGCGCTGGAATCCTTGAAAGCCGCTGATAATCGTGTTCGTCGCGCGTCATTCCGATACGTTTGGTTGCGCACAGGATATAGGAGGCTTGTTTTTTGTGTCACGATTCGAAAAAAAGACCAAAATTTTGGATCGTGACACATCACTTTCGGTTCGGGGGTATGTTTTTGAGGCATTTTCCTTGGGAATATGTCGTTTTATACCCCCGTATTGCTTTTTTGGAAGGAAAAATGTGTCACGATTCGAAAAAACAGCCGAAATTTCGAATCGTGACACATTTCAGGAGACTCCGCCACTCACCTACGCTTCACCGCGCACCTACGCTCCGCCACCTGCCACGCGCCTCACCGCTCCGGCACGCTTTGCGCCGGGCAGCCATGCAGCACGGACAGCATCGCCCGCTTTTCCTTGGTGGTGACGCTCAGCCCATACTTGGCTTTCACGCCGATCTGCCGGGCCACGTACTCGCATCGGTACGCGCCGTTCGTGGGTAGCCAGTACGCGGCCGACGCGGATCCCTTCTCCTGATTGGCGGGCCCGTCCACCGCGAGCAGGTTGTACATATCGTTGCCGAACCGGTACCGCTTGGCTTGGTCCCACGTGCTCGCGCCCGACCGCCAGGCATTCTCCAACGCCACCACATGGTCGATCTGCACCGCCGACGAGGTGCGCGCGCCGCGTACGAAGTGGATTGTTTTGCCGGTGTACGGGTCGGCCAGCGTGCCCGATTCCACTTTGCATCCATGCTGCCGGTAGCGCACGTCGGTGAGGTCGCGCGCCAGCACGTCTTCGCGCACGTCGCATCCGTTGCCGTCGTCATCGGTTTGGCGGAAGCCGAACAGGTCGCGATCGTAGCCGGCGTGCCGCTGATTATCGTCGACCGTCAGCTGCTGCAGCGTTTGCGCGGCGGTGCCTGACGCGGTGTATTCGCCTGTTATTTCGCCGACGGTCGGGTTTGCTTTCGGCATGAGCAGGCCGATGGTGACGCCCGCCACCACGGCGATCACCAGCAGGATCAGTATGCGTTCCACCGGCCCGTCGGCATTGAACAGCCGTCGGCGAAAATGCGTGCCGTCACGCGATCCGCGCCTTGTCATCGCACCCTAAGCAGTCTCACGCGTACGTGAACGTCATCGGATCGTGCCCGGCGCGCGTCGGCCCGTCGAGCGCATCGATGGCCGCATGCTCGGCAGGGCTGAGCACGAATCCGAACAGGTCGAGGTTCTGCTTCTGCCTGTCCGCATGCACCGACTTGGGAATGATGATCGTGCCGTTTTCGATATGCCACCGCAGGATCACCTGCGCTTCGGTGACGCCATGCGCCCGCGCGATGCGTTCGATCACACCATCGCCGGCATTGAGATCCGCGCCACGCGCCATCGGCGAATACGCCTCGACCGCGATATTGTGCGCCTTGCAATACGCCACCACCTCGCGCTGCTGCCACGTGGGATGCAGTTCGATCTGGTTGACGGCCGGATATTCGCCCGTTTCCTTATGCAGCCGCTCAAGATGCTCCGGCAGGAAATTGCACACGCCAAGCGACCGCACGCGCCCCTCCGCGCGGAACTCGTCGAACGCCTTCCACGTTTCGCCGGAACGCCAATTGAACGGGGTGGGCCAATGCAGCATATACATGTCCACATAATCGAGCTGCAGCAGGCCAAGCTGACGGTCGAACGCCTTGCGTGCGGAATCGTACCCCTGTTCCGAATCGCGCAGCTTCGTCGTCACCCACAGGTTCTTGCGATTCTCACCCTGCGTGAAGCCCGCGTTCTGCAGCGCACGTCCGACGCCGGCCTCGTTATTGTACCCCGCAGCGCCATCGATATGGCGATAACCGGCTTCCAGCGCGCTCTCGACCACGGGGGTAACGCCCTCGTCGTCGATGCGCAGCACGCCCAAGCCGATCTGCGGAATCAGATTGCCGTCGGAAAGCGTCACCATCGGAGTGTGGAAAACAGTCATGGAACAACCCCTTGAGTCGAAATGCGATGTTCTCTGCACCAGTTTAGCGGCTTCCGTGATCGCGGCCTGTCCGCCCCACAATCGGCGCATGTTCGGCAGCTGTTCAGCTTTCCGTAACAGACGTAACAATTCTGCGCGGAAAACGCACTATAACGTTGCGTGGATATGAAGAACGATATGGATTCGAAGAATATGACGATCACTGCGCAGCATGACCGATCCGCCCGGCCGTACCACCACGGCCCCGCGCTCGCCGGCATCCTCGGCCCCGCGTTCGTGGCGGCGGTCGCATACGTGGATCCGGGCAACGTGGCGGCGAACATCACGTCGGGCGCGCGCTACGGCTACCTGCTGGTGTGGGTGCTGGTACTGGCCAACTGCATGAGCGTGCTTATCCAATACCAGTCCGCGAAACTCGGCATCGTCACCGGCAAAAGCCTGCCGGAAATCCTGGGCGAACGGCTTGGCGACGCGGGCCGTTTCATGTTCTTCATGCAAGCCGAGGTAATCGCCATCGCCACCGATCTGGCGGAAGTGATCGGCGGTGCGATCTCACTGAAACTGCTGTTCGGTCTGCCGCTGTTCGTCGGCGGCTGCATCATCGGCGCGGTGTCGACGGTGCTGCTGATTTTCGAAAAAGGCGCCACGCATCGCATTTTCGAAAAACTGATCATCGGCCTGCTGCTGGTGATTACGTTCGGTTTCATCGCCGGCCTGTTCATCGCCCCGCCAAATCCGAAAGAAGTCGTCGCCGGCTTGATTCCACGCTTCAAAGGCACTGATACCGTGCTTATGGCCACGTCCATGCTGGGTGCCACGGTCATGCCGCACGCCATCTACCTGCATTCCACGCTCGTCAACGACCATTACGCCCCCGGCGAAGCGAAGCCGAGCATCAAAAAGCTACTTCACGGCAGCAAAATCGACGTTGCCTGGGCGCTGATACTGGCCGGTTCGGTCAACCTCGCGCTGCTCATCCTCGCCGCGAACTCGCTGTACGGCATGACCGGCACCGACACCATCGAAGGCGCGCAACGGGCCATTCAGCATGTGCTCGGCCCGGTGGTCGGCACGATTTTCTCGATTGGTCTGCTTGCGTCGAGCCTGAGTTCCACGTCGGTCGGCACGTACGCCGGCAGCGAAATCATGCACGGCCTGCTACGCGTCAAGGCGCCGATGTGGGCGTGCCGTGTGGTGACGCTGGTACCCGCGTTGGTGGTGCTGTGGTTCGCCAACAATCCGACGGAAGCGTTGATCGTCGGCCAGGTCGTGTTGTCGGTCGGCATTCCATTTGCGATTATTCCGCTGATGCGTTACACGCACGACCGCACGCTGATGGGGGAGTACGTGGACGGTCCGGTCAAGCACGTCGTCAATATCGCGGTCGCCGCGCTGATCGTCGCATTGAATGTGGTGCTGATCGTGCTGACAATGCTCGGCAAAGCCTGATTTCCGCCGCACCGACACTTCCGTTATACGAGACTTCCCGCACCCTTGCCGCACGCTCCGGCTACCCACGGTATTAGACTTGTGCAGTCTGCAAACGGAGGGGTTTAATTGCTGAAGAATATGGAACCGGAGACAAAACCGCGTCCGAACCGCGATGTCCACGGAAGCAACGGCAGCGACGGCGGCCACAACAACGGCGGCAACGGCAGTAACAACAGCGGCAACAACCGCAACAACAATCGCCACAGCCTATCCTGCCCGCTCACGCGCGAGGAATCGTACCAAAACGACCATCTGACGCATGCTGCGTTCGTGTCGATCGCCATTCTCACCTTTATCACGTTCGTCGGCAACTTCACGCAGCTCCAGCTGAGCGCCGCGCTACCCACCATCGTGTCCGATTTCGGCATTTCCGTTACGACCGGCCAATGGTTGACGTCGGTTTTCCAGCTGGTGATGGGTGTGATGGTGCCGCTGACCGCCTACCTGACCCGCCGTTTCTCCACCCGTCAGATTGTGATCGCGTCGATGGCGGTGTTCACGCTCGGCTCGGTGTTCGCCTGGCTCGGCTCATCGTTCGTACTGGTTTTGATCGGCCGTCTGCTGGAAGCCGTCGGCACCGGCGTGATGTGGCCGGTCCTGCAAATCACGGTATTCTCCATTTATCCTCTGTCCCGCCGCGGTATGGCGATGGGCACCGTCGGCATGGCCATGAGCGTCGCGCCCGCGATTGGCCCCACCTTGGGTGGTGTGCAAACCGATTTGAACGGCTGGCGATCGATTTTCCTCACGCTGACGGTTATCGGCGTGATTTCACTGTTTTTGGCGATTTTCGGCTTGCGTAATTTCGGCACGCGCGACGCGTCCGCCAAAGCCGACTTCTTCTCCGTCGGCCTGTCGATTTTCGGCTTCGGCGGACTCATGTTCGGCTTCACGAACATCGAATCGTATCCGTTCACGCATCCGATGGTGTGGCTCGCCATGCTTATCGGTGTGGTCGGCATCGTCTGGTTCGTGCTGCGGCAGATCCACGGCGCTCGCCGGCAGTCGGCCGACCCGTCCAAGCAACCTCCGCTGCTCAACCTGAGCGTGCTGAAAAACAAGAGCTTCACCGTCGGCACCGTCACCGCCGCGCTGTCGTTCTTCGCGTTCAGTTCGATCATGGTGATCATGCCGCTCTACATTCAGGATTGCCGAGGCTATTCCGCCACGATCAGCGGCCTGGTGATGTTGCCCGGCGCGTTCGGCCAGTGCATCGCGCAGTTCTTCGGCGGCAAGGCGCTCGACCGTTTCGGCGCGCGTCCGGTGGCGCTGATCGGCTCGATCACCCTGCTGTTCGGCACCATCATGATGAGCCTGATTTCCATGACCTCATGGATTTGGTGGGTGTCGATTTGGCAGTTCGTGCGCCAAATCGGCATGGGATTCGTGCTTATGCCGATCACCACATGGTCGCTCAACTGCCTGGAACCTGAGGAAGTGAGTGCCGGCTCGGCCGTCACGAACACGGTCCGTCAGATTGCCGGCGCGATCGGTGCCCCGGTGCTGGTGATTCTGATGGAGACATTCACGTCCCTGCGTTGGGCCGCGATCGGCGGTGCGAAGAAGATGTACGCCGCGGCGAACGTGTTCGGCATCCAGTGGGCGCTGCGCGTGAGCGCCGCGATCTGCTTCATCATGGTGGTCATGGTCTTCTTCGGCGTCCGCGGCAACGGCGCCGGCTCCACCCGCGACACCGTCCAGCGCGCACTCAATCGCGTCCACTCCCACGCCGCCTAGCCTTACCTGCCCGCCCCTACCCGTGTTTTCGCCGTTCCGTAGGTATGTCCTGAGCGTGGTCTGCTCAAGTGCCGCCATTCCCCGCAGCAGGAAATGAGAGAGAAATGTCCGCATAGTGGCATGTGGTATGGGTGCACGTAAAAGCACTGTGAACCTCGCGGGAAGGAGGTGGCGCACCCGTGCCGTGTTGCGTATGGTGAACGGGAACGTAATGAAAGGCAACCATGCGGCAAACCTGCGAAAGCGAGCGTGAGAACGGCGGCAATAACGATGCCGAACGCGAACGCACAAGCGAAAGCGAAATCGAGGATCTGGGCGCGCAGCTCGACAAAGCATGCGCCAGCCGCCCCCTCGACCGCGCGCAACATGGCATGACCCGCCGTACCGCAGCAACACACCTTCTGACCGCGGTGCTCTGGCTGGCCACCGCCGTCATCCTGCTGGCCATGCTGCTGCGCATGCTGCCCAACAACCTCGACGGCAAACGGTACGTGCCGCTTATCGTCGCGCTGATGCCGTGGCTGGGCATACTGTCTTTGATTATTGCGATCACCGCGATAGCCGTCCGTGCAATAGGCGGACGCGTCCTACTCGCCACCGTCAGCGTGGTGTGCGTGGTCGTGCAAATCGGCTGGCATTGGGGTTATATCAGGCCGCAGCAAACGATTTCCGACGCGGCCAGCACCGCAGTCACGCAAGTCTCGTCCGACGGCTTGCCCAACACGTCCGACCGGTACGCCCGCATCATGACCTTCAACACCAAGGAAGGGCATGCCGACGCCAATCGGATCGTCGAAATCGTCAAAAACGAGCATGTGGAAGTGCTCGCGCTGCAGGAAGTGTCATGGGACCTGCTCAACCGGCTCAACAGCGCCGGAATCGCCAATTATCTGCCGTATTCCGTGGCCGCGCAGCAAACGTGGCATGACAACGGCGGTGTGAACGTGCTGTACAGCGCCGCGCCGATGGAAAACGCCAAACAGAACCTCATTCCCGTGGAATCAAGCAGCGTTTCCGCCGCGACGATCGATTTCGGCGGCAGCAAGGTGCGCTTCGGCTCCGTCCACCCGTTCTCGCCGCGCCCCCGCAACCAAGGTCTGTGGAACCGTAGTCTCGACTCGCTCGCCCAACTGCAGCATTACGACAATCTGTACGTGCTGATGGGCGATTTCAATTCCACATGGGACCACGCCAGCTTCCGATACCTGCTCGGCAGCCGTTTTCTGGATTCCGGCCAGCAGGCGGGCGAAGGCCTGCACATGACGTACCCGGCCATGATGCCGATCGCCGAAATCGACCATATCGTGCATGACAAAGGCGTGACCGTAGGCAACCTCAAAACCGCATACATCCCCGGCTCCGACCACCGCGCCCTCCTTGCCACCCTCGAAGTATGCTGAAACGTCTTGCCGATGGCGGGTGTTGTGAAGCTCTGGGCGCGATTTTTCGCAAATGGCATGCTTCACGATAAAATAGCAGGTTGTGAGAGCGCGCTGCAGAGCACCGCAAGGCTTTGCGTCGCGGAAAACCGTTGGTTGAAGAAGTTTTCAAGGGGTTTGGTATGCACATCATGTTCGTCTGCACGGGCAACATTTGCCGTTCCCCTATGGGCGAGCTTCTGATGACCCACTATCTGAACGGCACCACCGTGCAGGTATCGAGCGCCGGCACGCGTGGTTTGCCGATGCATCCGATCGATCCGTCGAGCGGCCGCCTTATGCAAAGCGTCGGCATTGAGTCGAGCGGTTTCCGTTCCCGACGACTGACCCGACAGATGGCCGACGAAGCCGACCTGATCCTCTGCTTCGAAAAGCAGCAGCGCAAGGAAATCGTCACGTTGGCGCCAGCCGCCGTACGATACACGTTCCTGCTTGACGATTTCGCGAATATGTGCGATTACTGCGCTCGCAACAATATGATTGCCGGACTGACCATCCAGGAGCGTCTTCAGTCGGTAATCAAGAAGTCCTCGATAATTCGTCCGATGATTCCCCAGCCGAAGGACATCGCCGACCCTCACGGCCGCGAGTTCAGCATGTTCTGCGTCGCCGCCGAACAGACGAACGGTGCGATCCGCAAAATCCTGAAAAGCATGCGCAAACACCGTGCGGTAACCCCCGCCCCCATCCGCTCCCAAATCGTTGCCTGACTCAGGCGAACCAACTTTCAACGCGTTTACATTGTTTGACAAGCCCCTCTTCGATTTTTTGTATGAGAATCTTCCGGTTCTCTAAAGCGGAATCGTTACAATTCTCTAGGGCGCTGGTTCCCTTTCCATTGACTCCATATTGTTTGCCAATTGTTCTACGCATCATGGGATCGTCTGGGAGCACGCCATCGATGTAGGCTTCTATGGGCTTGCCGGTCCATGGTCCGGATCGTCTTGGCATGGATAGGGACAGTTGCGTGGGAGCGTTGACATCGTAGGTGAAGGAATGCTTTCCGGATATGTCTTCTTGCAGGATTCCGATTCGCTGTCCTTCAAGGAATACGATGAGTTTTTTGTCAGGCATGGGAAATTAAGCTTCTTCGTTAGTGTTGGCTTCGTGCTCGTCGAGTCCTTTGGCTTGCTGTTCGATGAGTTTTGACCGGTTTTGTAATGCGGTATATGTGTCGGCGTAGTTTTGTCCAAAATTCTTAAGGAGTCCCCCTAGGTGTTTGCTGACTTCTGTGAGATTCGACTGTTCGATGGTTTTCCATTGTTGTATTACCGTGCTCACAGAGGGAATCATTGAAGAGGCCTGGGAGGAATGCTCTATGTTTTTTAGCCAATTATCTCCTGGTGTTCGCACACCCCCTTATTGTGCTGCTTTCTTCGGATAAATATGCGGCTGCCGTGATTTCTGTACAGATTATTGGTTTTGTAAATCTGTTCTCCTGCCTTAGTACATTTATAGGTTTATGTGTGCTCACCCCGCTTGATCTTGAGAATAAACTTGCGATGGCTAATATGGCTGGTGTGCCTATTAGCCTTGTCGCTAACTTTGCGCTCGACGGTACTTGGGGAGCCACCGGAGCGGCCAGTGCTGTTCTTATTGCGGAATTTGTCATTTTTACTGTTCAGGTACATGCCTCTTGGAGAATACTTCGTAATGCGTTACAGCTCAGCGAGATACTTAAGACTCTAATGATTAACGTTGTTGCGCTGTTAGCGGGATTTGCCGCTGCTTCACTCCCTCTTTCCGCGATTCCGCTGCTTATTGTGGGGTTCTTCATTTACGGAGCTACATGGTTCATCGTTGGGCTCATTGTTAGAGAAGATAGCGCGATTTGGGTGGCTAATACGGCACTATCTTTACTGGGCAGACAACGGATACTGATATGAACTGATTTTTGTTCCGCATTTCCCCTAACTCGATGGGAGATGATGGA
>OLZW01001045.1_pt1 | contig 21951 bp, 19 predicted proteins | sample 1674281 | NCBI WGS metagenome assembly OLZW01 (sample SAMEA103958157, study PRJEB25191) | human gut metagenome | biome: human-associated habitat [ENVO:00009003]; feature: intestine environment [ENVO:2100002]; material: feces | place: Germany | collected 2013/2015
GTCGTATACGCTATTCTGCGAGAAGTAAAGAAGATGTTGTGGCGTTATTAAGAAAAGAAAGCGGCTGCCCGCTATGGGACAGCCGCTTAAATTCGGATTGTGCCGTTATCAATTATAGGAAGGCAGCGGTGAGTAGTCGCGTGAGTAACGAAGCATTTGCTCGGCATATCCTTCATCATAGGATACGGTGATATCCGTTATTTCGCCTTTCTCATCGAATACCGGAGTATATACGGGATTGACAAAGCCTTTATAAGGCTTGATACCCAAATGGGCATATCGGTCGAGTATTTCGGCATGCAGTTCGGGGTCGACTTTCACACCGTAAGTTTCGACGAGCTTTTTCCCGGCTTCGTAATCTCCGGTCGATTTGATACGTTGTACTTCGGCGAGCAGTTCCCCTATAAGCGTACGCATTTTCTCATAATCGTTGACGACGACATAAGTTTTTCCGTCGCGTTTTCTCAGTTCGAGTACTTTATCATCTGCTCCTTTTTCCAAAATCCAGCGGGCGATGAGCTGACGGTTGCGCATGTGCGATTCCTCGATGTTTTTCCCCGGTGCGATGCGGGTAAGTTGGGTCATCAATCCGTTCATCATATATCGGTAATATTCGGCTTTGTATGCTTCTGCATCGGGAACAAGTCCTAACTCGATAAGTTTTTTGTCGGCCAAAAAATAGAGGGCAAAAAGGTCGGCGCGGGTCTCTTCGAGCGTAGAGCTGTATGACCGCATGGCATCGGGATCGGTATCCGGCAACAGTTTTCCCGAACCGTGTCCGAGACACTCGTGTAGGTCGGTATGGAGGTTATCGACGAGGAAACCGTATTTTTCGACCGATTTCCGTTCGGTGTCGCTCCACATGAATTCTTGGTTGAATCCGTTTCCTTGTGCGGCTTTGTCATAGGCCGAAGTGATATTTTCGATAGTTACCGATTTGGAACCGTGCACATGGCGTATCCAGTCGGCATTGGGCAGATTGATACCGATGGGGGTCGAGGGATAGCAATCGCCGGCGAGAATGGCAGCCGTGATGACTTTGGCCGATACGCCTTTGACCTCTTCTTTCTTGAATGCGGTATCGGTGGGGGAGTTGTTTTCGAACCACTGGGCATTGGCGCTGATGATTTCGGTGCGGTGGGAGGCGTCGAGGTCTTTGAAGTTTACGATCGATTCCCAACTGCCTTTCAATCCGATAGGGTCGCCATACACTTCTATGAATCCGTTTACAAAGTCGATACGGGAATCGAGGTCGGTTACCCATTGTATCGAGTATTCGTCAAATGTCTTTAAGTCGCCTGTACGATAGTATTCGATAAGCAGGTCGATGACTTGGCGTTGTTTTTCGTTTTCTGCTACCGCCGGGGCTTTTTCGAGCCAATAAATGATTTTTTCGATAGCGGCTCCGTAATGTCCGCCCAATCGGTTTACTTCTTCATAAATTTTCCCTTCACGTTTTACCAGACGGCTGTTCAAACCGTAAGAAACCGGCATGGTGTCGCCGGGTGTTTTCAAGGCGGCATAGAATGCCTCTGCTTCGTTTTGCGTTACACCGTCGTAATAGTTGCTGGCCGAGGTGGCGATAAGGTCTTCACCGGCAGTAAGATTTACCCGTTTGGACAGAGTATCGGGGTCGAAAATAACCGGGCAGATGTTTGCGAGTAATTGTTCGATGTTTCCGTTCTTTTGCAACGGCAGAATTTCTGATGGTAACGAACGTACGGCTTCTTCGAAAAACGTTTGACTGAATTCGGGCGTGAATTTATCAGTCGAGTAGTGATGATGGATTCCGTTGGCAAACCATACTTGTTTCAAATATTTTTCGAGTGCTTTGAAGTCGCTACTTTCTTTATCGCCTTTATATTGCGTGTATACGGCTTCGAGCGTGCGGCGTATGGGCAGATTCCATTTTCCGTTTTGATCGAAAAGAATGTCCCTTCCTTGCAAGGCAGCTTCGGTGAGATAATAAACGAGTTCTTTTTGTCGGAGGGAAAGACTTTCGAATCCCGGTACCCGATACCGAAGTATTTCCAAGTCGGCAAACTGTTCTACCGAGTAACTGAAATCTTCGGTTTGCGACTGGGTATTTTTTTTGTCGGCACAAGCCGAAAGAAGAGATGCAGTAACCATAACGAAGATAAATTTTTTCATCATTGTTGTTTTATATGGGGAAAAGAGTGTCGATTATTCAACATAAAGAACCAGCCCTTTGAGATACTCCCCCTCGGGATGGTAAATGTTTACGGGGTGATCGGCCGGCTGCGTCAGTTGGTGCAGGATACGGACTTTCCGCCGGGCTTGCGCCGCAGCACTGAATACGGCCAGACGGAAATCGTTTTTACTCACAACCTGTGAACAAGAGAACGTAAAGAGCAATCCTCCGGATTGGATTTTTTCAAAAGCCAAGGCGTTGAGTTTTCTGTAACCTTGCAGTGCATTGTGCAGTACGTTTTTGTGTTTGGCAAAAGCGGGAGGATCGAGGACAATGAGGTTGTAACGATCTCCCATTTGTTCGAGAAATTTGAAAGCATCTTCGGCGAATGCTTTGTGCCGCGTATCACCCGGGAAGTTGAGTTCTACATTTTTATTGGTGAGGTCGATGGCTTTCGACGAACTGTCGACCGAATGTACCAGCTTTGCTCCGCCTCGCATGGCGGCGAAAGAAAATCCCCCGGTATAGCAAAACATATTCAGAACCGTACGGTCGTGGGCATAACGTTCGAGCAAAGCGCGGTTTTCCCTTTGGTCGACGAAAAATCCGGTTTTTTGCCCTTTCAGCCAGTCAACGTAAAATTTCAGACCCCGTTCGGTTGCGATGTTTCCGCAATCGTCGCCGATGAGGTATTCATTGGTAGGGTCGAGCTGGGCTTTATAGGGTAGGGTCGTTTCCGACTTGTAGAATACGCTTTTCAACGATTCTCCCATGACTTCTTGCAGAGCCTGTGCCAAAAGGTGTCGGGCGTAGTGCATACCCGGCGAATGTGCCTGCATGACGGCTGTTTTATCGTAGATGTCGATAATGAGTCCCGGCAGGTAATCGCCTTCTCCGTGCACGAGCCGGTAGGTGTTGTTGTAGCCTTCTTCGATGAGTCCTACGCTGTAACGTACATCGTAGGCGGCGCGCAGGCGGGTTTTATAGAATTCGAGGTCGATATTTTCTTTCTCAAAAGTCAGGATTCTTACCGTGATGCTGCCTATTTGGTAATGTCCGAGGGCGATAAACTCGCCTCGGTTGTTGCAGACCTCTACAATATCTCCCTCTTCGGGTTGTCCCGTCATGCTCTGTATGGCGCCGGAGAAAACCCACGGGTGAAATCGGCGCAACGATTCGTCCTTGCCGGGTTTTAGTTTTATCTGTATATATTTCATGAGAGTATCTTAAAAGAAGAATCTTATCACGTCATTGAGATTGGCGTAAATCAACAAGGCAAACAGCAGTACCATACCGGTGATTTGCGCATATTCCATGAATTTTTCGTTCGGTTTGCGGCGGGCGATGACTTCGTAAAGAAGGAAAAGGACATGACCTCCGTCGAGAGCCGGAATGGGTAGTATATTCATGAATGCGAGTATGATAGAAAGGAATGCTGTCATTTCCCAGAAAGCTTCCCAATTCCATATCGAAGGGAAAATGCTGCCGATTGTTCCGAATCCGCCTAAACTGTTGGCTCCTTCTTTGGTAAACACATATTTAAAGTCTCCTACATATCCGGCAAGCGTATTGAAACCTTTTTTGATGCCTTTGGGTATTGATTCGAAAAATCCGTAATATATGGTTTCAGTGGGGTAGAATGTCGAGGCGGGAACGAGTGTGATACCTATTTGCCCTTCGGTATTGACGGCGACGGGGAGTTCCATTTCTCTGCCTTTGCGGATAAAAGATATTTCGGCCGAAGCTCCCTTATGGGCCCCGAGTGCGGCGGTGAAATCGGTATAATCGGGCGTAGCCGCGCCGTTTACGGCGACGATGCTGTCTCCAGCTTGCATTCCGGCATCGGCAGCACCATATCCTGCGACGGCACTTTGTACGACAACCGGCATACGGCAGCTGGCAAAACGTTGGTTGGCTCCGATGAGTTGCAGCATGAGGTCGTCGGGCAAGTTCAGTTTTACCACTTCATTGTTGCGCAGTACTTCTACTTCACGGGCTTCGGCGAGGGCGCGGATAGTTTCACCCGAGAAGTCGTAAAGCGTTTTGCCGTCGGCTGTTAAGGGCACATCACCGTTTTGGAATCCGGCGTTTTTTGCCACTTCGCTGTAAACGAGTCCGTTTCCGATATTTTTTATGGGAAGTATCGTATCACCCCATACAAAGGCTATCATGGCGTAAATAACGAGGGCAAGCAAGAAATTGTTGATGACTCCCGCAGTCATGATGAGCAGTCGTTGCCAGGCCGGTTTGGAACGGAACTCCCAGGGTTTTTCGGGTTGAGCCATTTGTTCTTTATCCATAGACTCATCTATCATTCCGGCAATTTTTACATATCCACCCAGAGGCAGCCAACCTATACCGTATTCGGTATCGCTGTTTTTGGGTTTGTATTTAAACAAGGAGAACCAGGGATCGAAGAAGAGATAAAATTTTTCAACCCGGACTTTGAACAGACGGGCAAAAAAGAAATGTCCCAATTCGTGTATAAATACGAGAATCGAGAGACTGAGCATAAGTTGGGCGGCTTTTATCAGAAAAGTTTCCATAAGTCGGCTTGTGTAATAGTTTTTATAGGGTTATATCCATTCTTGGGTAAGACGTCGCGTCTCGGTATCGGTGGCGACATAATCGTCGTAAGTAGGGGTAGATACAAACGATACGGCATTCATTGCACGGGCGATGAGTTGCGGCATGTCGGTAAAAGCAATGCGGTCGTTCAGGAAGGCATCCACAACAATTTCGTTGGCGGCATTCATGATGCATGGCATATTTCCTCCTCGTCGCATAGCCTCGTAGGCATATTCCAGTAAAGGGAATCGGCCGGTATCGGGACGCTCGAAAGTCAATGTCATGTAATGATCCAGTTGCGGTTTCGGGTCGGGATTGGGTAGTCGATAAGGGTAAGCAAATGCGTATTGTATCGGAAGTTTCATGTTGGGCAGCCCCAACTGGGCTTTGATGGCACCGTCTTGGAATTGTACCATCGAATGTACGATGGATTGCGGGTGGACGGCTACCTCTATTTGTTCGGGTCCGACATTGAAAAGCCATCGGGCTTCGATGACTTCAAATCCCTTATTCATCATCGATGCCGAGTCGATTGTGATTTTAGCACCCATTTTCCAGTTGGGGTGTTTCAAGGCCTCGTTTTTGGTAACATGTTTCAGTTTCTCTGCCGAGAGATTCCGGAAAGGACCACCCGAGGCCGTAAGAATGATTTTCTCGATGGGGTTGTCGTTTTCGCCCGATAGACATTGGAAAATCGCCGAGTGTTCCGAGTCGACAGGAATAATGGGTACACGCTTTTCGAGAGCCAGACCCGTAATCAGTTCTCCTGCGACGACAAGGGTCTCTTTATTGGCCAATGCTATGGCTTTGCCGGCTTCGATCGCTTTTATCGTCGGGTAAAGTCCCGCATATCCTATCATGGCCGTGAGTACCATATCGATAGGTTGCGCCTCAACGATTTGTGCGATAGCTTCACTGCCGGCGTACACTTTTATCGGCATGTCGCTCAATACCTCTTTCAAACGGGGATAGAGGCTTTTATCGGCAATGACGACAGCTTCGGGAGAAAAACGACGTGCTTGTTCTACCAGTAAATCGATATTGCGATTTGCCGTGAGGGCATATACTTCAAAGAGGTCTGAGTGCTCCGCTACGACTTGTAGGGCTTGCGTTCCGATCGAACCGGTCGATCCCAGTATGGCTAATTGTTTTTTTGTTCTCATAAAAAACATGCGCTGTCAGAAATGAATATATTCCGATGGATTCAAAGGAATGCCCTGATGCCAGAGTTGGAATTCTACGTACGGGCGGATTTTTCCTTCGATGAGATTTCCCGATATGGCGATGTTCTCGCCTTCCGAGACTTTTTGTCCGACCGATTTTAACAATCGGTCGTTGCATCGGTATATCGATATGTAGTTGTTATTGTGTTGTACTTCGATGACATATCCTTCTTCGGCACTGAAATAGGTGGCGATGACAGTCCCGTCGAGTACGGTCGCTACGGGCGATTGGCGCGGTGGTGTGATGCGTATGCCGAAAATTTTCCTCTGAGGGTTGAAAGTCTGTGTTATCCGACCTTTGACCGGAGGGTAAAAAATTAGGTTGTCGGCTACGTTTTGGTTGAAAACGTCGAGCGTATATTTCCCCTCTTCGGCATATTTGCGCAGGAATGAATTTGTCGCATTGGAGGCCGGTAAAAGGGAATCAATGGAATAAGTGTGCAGAAGTTGTTCATTATTGATGTCGACCGAGTCGAGTGGAATATTCCCCGAGATGATGTTGGATAAATTGTCGAGATACGCTTTGTTGATGTTTACGATACGGGACAGAGAGTCGACCGATATGGCGTTATCTACGATTTGACGGCGCATTTCGGGGCTGATATATCCCGGTAGTGTGCGGCGTAGCGGCGTGCGGGTAATGAGGTAAGTCGTCAATCCGCCGATAAGGATTACGGCGATGAGGATCGAAAGAATCACTGTCAGCCTCGATATGCGTAACATCACGACCTGCTCCAACGTGTGTTCGTTGAAGATCGTAAGTTTATAGGAGAATCGGAGTTTTTTCCACACCGATTTTATTTTATTGTTTGTCTGCATGCCTTGCGTATTGCGATATTACACTTGTATGCTATATACGGGAAATTTTATCCTAATTTGCAAAGTTAATAATTATTCGCTATACCTTGCGGGTCTCTTTCTATTTTTAGAAAAGTTTTGATTTTTCGTCGATTGTCTTTTTGTTTGATTGCCATTTTTGTAAGGTAGACGAACTTAATCTGCCCCGTTTCTGTTATATATATGCTTGTAAATGCAGATGGCTTCCTTTGGATTTCCCGGGAGAGGGGCATATCTTTTGTTTATCCGGGATCGATAATTTTTTTGATAAATTGTATGGAAACAAAAAAACGTTTATGGGGTGCGGCGGCGATTGTTGCCGTTGCCGGATTTTTAGCGGGACAGAACGTGAGTGCCCAGACGCTGGTCGTCGAAGAGGAGATCGTCGAGGTGCAACCTTTACCCGGTACACAGTATTATAGCAGTAAAGGGGCAAGAAGCAACTGGTTTATATCGGTTGGAGCTGGAACACAGACCTATGTCAAGTCTCTTCACCGCGGTAAACAGCAGTTTACGTTGGCTCTCGATGTGGCTGCCGGTAAATGGATTTCGCCCTATCTTGCCTTGCGTCTTGATTTCATGGGAGGAAGCGTCAAAAAAATGTGGCCTCGCGTGGGAGAACCGCAAACGGCTCGTTATGTGGCTCTTTATGGCGACTTGATGTGGGATCTTACCAATGCTCTCGGCGGTTATAATCCCATGCGTATTGTCTCGTTCCGTCCTTTTGCCGGTGTGGGTGCCATGTACACTTTCAAAAATGAAATGGCAGGACGCGATACATATCTTTTCCCCGTATCGGCCGGTATCAATATCAACTTCCGTTTGTGCCACTATGCCGACTTCTTTATTGAGGGACGAGCCAATATGATGAGTAATAACTTCTCTGAGCAGTTTTGGGCAAGCCGCCGCATCGAAACCGTTGTTTCGGCTGTTGCAGGTATTACGATAAAGTTGGGGAAAGAACGATTCTCCTCTTACAATCCCTATGCCGAGCAGGCACTTGTCTCTTCTATGAATGAACGTATCAATGACTTGCGTGAGGAGCTCGAAGATTGTGAAAACCGACCATTGCCTCCTCCCGAGAAAATAATCATGTATAAAACCGTACCTGCACCGGTCGATACCACACCCGAGTGCACCGGAAAACTCATGTCGGTAGTTCGCTTTTCGCTCAACAGTGCTCAGATTGCTCCGGTGGAGATGGTAAATATCTACAACGTAGCCCAATATATGAAGACACATAAAAACTGTACGCTCGTTGTTACAGGTTATGCCGACGAGAAGACCGGTACGCCCGAGTACAATAAACAGTTGAGCCAACGTCGTGCGCAAGCCGTCATGGATACACTCATCAAGCAATATAATATACCGGCTGGTCGTATCGAAATGATTGCAGGGGGAAGTACCAGCCAGCCCTATCCGCAAGATAACAGTTGGAATCGCATTGTTCTTTTCTCGACAAAATAAATGAGTGGAGGCCGATGTGCTCTTGCCTCGGTCGTTGTTCCGGCCTTTATCGTTTCGGGATAGGGGCGGAAGTTAATTGAGAATATCGATTGTCATCTCGAATGACGGATAGTGTCGTTTCGGGACAGACGAGAGAAACCTTTTTGACGATAAAAGCGAAATGCCGTGCAGATAATCTGCACGGCCTTTCGCCGTGTTGTAACGTAGGTAGATTATTTTTCGTTGATGATATAGTCGGTGATCCATTGTCCCACCTCGGAACATTTGTATGCTTTCCCATCTCCGCAAATATCTTCGGTAACAACACCGGCTTCGAGCGATGCGGCGACGGCCCGGCGTATGGCAGCGCCTTCTTCCGTGAGTCCGAATGCGTATTCGAACATCAGGGCGGCCGAAAGTATCGTGGCAACAGGATTGGCTATGTCTTTTCCGGCGGCCTGAGGGTATGAGCCATGTATCGGTTCGAATACCGAGGTATGTATTCCTATTGAAGCCGAAGGAAGCATTCCCAAAGAACCGGTGATGACCGAGGCTTCATCGGTGAGAATATCGCCGAACATGTTTTCGGTTACGATGACGTCGAAACGGCTCGGGAACTGGACGAGCTGCATGGCGGCGTTGTCGACAAACATATACTCGGTCGTAACGTCGGCATTTTCTTTGGCGATTTCCTGCGATACTTCGCGCCATAAACGAGATGTACAGAGGACATTGGCTTTGTCTACGACCGTTACTTTTTTACGACGCTGACGGGCGTATTTATAAGCCAGCCGGACGATACGCTCAACTTCCTCGCGACTGTACACGCAAGTATCGTATGCTACTGTACCGTCTTCGCTCCGGCCTTGCGGACGGCCGAAATAAATTCCTCCCGTGAGCTCGCGTATACACATGAGGTCGGTACCTTCCACAATATCCCTACGTAACGGAGACTTGTGAAGCAACGAAGAAAATGTAGTTACGGGACGTATGTTGGCGTAAAGTCCCAATTGCTTGCGCATACCCAGCAGACCCTGCTCGGGACGGACTTTGGCCGAGGGATTGTTGTCGTATTTGGGGTCGCCGATAGCGCCGAACAATACAGCATCGGATTCCATGCACAACTTATGGGTTTCTTCGGGATAGGGATTTCCGCAACGGTCTATCGCGCAGGCACCTACCCAAGCATGTTGGTGAGACAGTTCATGACCGAAGCGTTTACAAACGGCTTCGGTAACTTGCAGGGCTTGTCCTACGATTTCGGGACCGATACCGTCGCCCGGCAATACGGCGATTTTCAGTTTCATAACAAGATATTTTTAGAGATTTTACAATTCTTCGATTTGGTTCAGCATTTTTACGGTGGCTTGTATGGCCGCTTCGGTCTGGTCGGCGTCGAGACCTCGGGTTTTGAATGTGTGGTTGTGATAGTTCCAAGTAATGACGGTTTGCACGAAAGCATCGGTACGACCCCCGGGAGGAATATCGACCGTGTAATTGGTCAACATCGGGAATTCGAGGCCCAATTGTTGTTTGTAAATGGTGCGTACCGCTTTTACGAAAGCATCGTACTGACCGTCTCCGGTGGCCGTTTGCTCATATTGTTTGCCGTGTATCTCTATTTTTACGACGGCAACCGGGTGCAATCCTTGTGCCAAAGCAAGCGAATAGTTGAGCAGACGTATCTTTTGGTCTTTGATGTCGTGTTTCAATACATCGGAGATGATATAAGGAAGATCCTCTTGCATTACCTGCTCTTTCTTATCGCCCAAAGCAATAATCCGTTCGGTTACTTTTCGCATCGATTCTTCGTCGAGTTCGATGCCCAAAGTTTCGAGATTTTTACGGATATTGGCTTTTCCCGAAGTTTTTCCCAATGCATATTCGCGAGTGCGACCGAAACGCTCGGGAAGCAAGTCGTTGTAATAGAGGTTGCTTTTGCTGTCTCCGTCGGCGTGCACGCCGGCGCATTGTGTGAATACATGTTCGCCGATGACCGGCTTGTTGGCAGGAATACGCACGCCGGAGTAGGACTCGACGACCCGGCTTACTTGATTGATTTTTTTCTCGTCGATTCCGGTCGTGCATTTGAGCTGGTCGTGTATCACGGCCAATACGCTCGAAAGCGGGGCATTTCCGGCACGTTCACCCAATCCGTTGATTGTACAGTGTATACCTTGTATGCCGGCTTTTACGGCCGAGTAGACATTTGCTATGGCTAAGTCATAGTCGTTGTGCCCGTGAAAGTCGAACCGGCAGTTGGGGTAACGCTTTATCATTGTCGAACAGAATTCAAAACATTGGTAAGGGTTGAGGATTCCCAACGTGTCGGGCAACATGAAATGCTCTATGTATTCATCTTGCAAAGCGTCCATGAGCGTAAATACATATTCGGGAGAATGTATCATGCCGTTCGACCAGTCTTCGAGGTAAATGTTTACCCGCATATCGTTTTCCCGTGCTAAGGCGATTTCGGCTTTTATGTCGGCGATATGTTCTTCCGGAGTCTTTTTCAGTTGTTCTCTGCAATGGCGTAACGACCCTTTACACAAGAGATTGATGGTTTTTCCACCGGCTTCTTTGATCCAGCGAATGGAAATACCTTTGTCGATAAACCCGAGAATCTCGATTTTATCGATGAAGTTTTGTTTGCTCGCCCAAGAGCATACTTGGTTTACCGATAGAAATTCTCCTTCGGATACACGCGCCGATGCGATTTCTATCCGGTCGACATGCAATTCTGTGAGCAGCAGGCGGGCAATACTCAATTTTTCCTGAGGTGCGAATGAGACACCCGAAGTTTGCTCGCCGTCGCGCAAGGTGGTATCCAATATCTCTATACGCATGGAATTATTTGTTGTGAGTTTCTTCCCAAGCCTCTGTTTCTGCTTTTTGACTCAACAGGTAGTCGATATCATCGAGGCCGTTCATAAGGCAGTGTTTTTTGTATGCATTGATTTCGAAGTGTTCGTTGCGTCCGGTAGCTTTATTCGTAATGGTTTGCTCGGGCAGGTTTACTTCCACTTCGGTTTTGGGATCGGACGAAATAGAGTCGAACAGTTCTTTGAGAAAAGATTCGCTTACGACAACAGGGAGTACGAAATTGTTGAGTTCGTTGTTTTTGTGAATATCGGCAAAAAAACTCGATACGACAACCCGGAATCCGTAATCGGCGATGGCCCAAGCGGCGTGTTCCCGGCTCGATCCGGAACCGAAATTTTTACCGGCTACCAGTATTTCACCTCCGTAAGTAGGGTTATTGAGTACGAAATCTTTATTTACGGAACCGTCGGGATTGTAACGCCAGTCCCGGAAAAGATTTTCACCGAACCCTTCTCGGGTAGTAGCTTTGAGAAAGCGTGCCGGTATGATCTGGTCGGTGTCGACATTTTCGAGGGGAAGGGGTACACAAGTGCTTGTTATGATATTGAATTTCTGTTTCATGATCGTTTGCTTTTGTGGGTTACATCAAAGTTCTGGGGTCGGTTATCACTCCGGTTATGGCTGCTGCCGCTGCTACCAGCGGACTGGCCAGCAATGTGCGCGAGCCGGGGCCTTGCCGGCCCTCGAAGTTCCGATTGCTTGTCGATACGGCATATTTACCGGCGGGAACTTTGTCATCGTTCATGGCAAGACAAGCCGAACACCCCGGTTGGCGTATCTCAAACCCCGCCTCGTACAATATCTTGTCGAGGCCTTCTTCCCGTATTTGGGCATCAACCATCCATGAACCGGGAACAAGCCATGCGACAATATGGTCGGCCTTTTTCCGACCCTTCACCAAAGAGGCAAAAGCTCGGAAATCTTCTATACGTCCGTTGGTGCAAGCTCCCAAGAATATGTAGTCGACGGGTTTCCCCAAAAGGGGATCTCCCGGTTGGAATCCCATGTATTGCATTGATTTTTCAAATGAAGATTTTTCGACTTCGCTCATGCCTTCGGTCGTTGGGATATGGGCGGTAACGGCCGTCCCCATGCCGGGATTGGTACCGTATGTAATCATGGGTTCGATGTCGGCGGCGTTGTATCTCAGTTCCTTATCGAATACGGCGTTTTCGTCGCTTTTAAGTGTCTTCCAGTAGGCGACTGCTTTTTCCCACGCTTCGCCTTGCGGTGCGTATTCACGGCCTTTGATATATGCAAATGTCGTTTCATCGGGTGCAATCATACCACCGCGAGCTCCCATCTCGATACTTAGATTGCAAAGGGTGAGGCGTCCTTCCATAGAAAGACTCCGCACGGCTTCGCCGGCATATTCTATGAAATATCCGGTAGCACCGCTGGTAGAGATCTTCGACATCAGGTACAGGGCAAGGTCTTTGGCAGTAACGCCTTTCCCCAGTTTCCCATCGATGATGATACGCATGGTCTTGGGGCGTGATTGCAAGATGCATTGTGTTGCCAGAACCATTTCGACTTCGCTTGTCCCGATACCGAATGCGATGGCTCCCATAGCACCATGCGTCGAGGTGTGGGAGTCGCCGCATACGATGGTCATACCGGGTAGTGTGAGGCCGCGTTCGGGACCGACGACATGAATGATTCCGTTTTTGGAATCGAGCATACCGAAGTGGGTAAGTCCGAATTCTTGGGCATTGCGAGCCAATGTATCGACCTGTTTACGGGAAACGGGGTCTTCGATAGGTTTGTCCTGATCATGTGTCGGCGTGTTGTGGTCGGGCATGCAGTATATATGGTCGGGACGGAAACATTTCAATCCCCGGGCACGTAATCCGTCGAACGCTTGCGGGCTGGTTACTTCGTGGCAATAAAGCCGGTCTATGTAAAGTTGGGTAGGGCCGTCTTCGATTTTTTGCACGACATGGGCGTCCCATATTTTATCGAAAAGAGTATTCATAATATCGTGTTTTGTATGTTGAATGCAGGGGTTAATGTATGAATTTGTTGATGGCGTCGATGAAGGCTTCGACCGATGCTGCGACGATATCGGTATTGGCGGCGAATCCGTTGTAATGTACACCGTCGTAAGCAACGGCCATATGCACTTTACCCACGTCGTCGCTTCCTTTGGTAATGGCTTGGATCAGGAATTCCTGTATCGTCATTTGCCGGTGTATAATCTGCTTTACCGCTTTGATGGCGGCGTCGACCGGACCGTTTCCCGTAGATGCGGCTTCGAAACGTTCTCCGGCGATAAGCAGTCCTACACTGGCTACCGAGCGCACTCCTACGCCCGATGTTACTTGCAGGTAGTCGAGTGTGATGCGGGCGTTCTCCGAACGGGCTTTTCCTACGAGCATCAGCAAGTCGTCGTCGTTGAGGTCTTTTTTGCGGTCGGCCAATTTCAGGAAATCTTCGTATGCTTTATCGAGAGCCTCTTTGTCGAGTTCCACGCCCAAGATATGTAGGCGGTGTTTCAGTGCGGCGCGGCCGCTGCGGGCGGTGAGGACGATCGAGTTTTCGTCGATGCCCACGTCGCGCGGGTCTATGATTTCGTAATTCTCCCGGTTTTTCAGTACGCCGTCTTGATGTATACCCGACGAGTGGGCGAAAGCGTTACGTCCCACAATGGCTTTATTGGGTTGTACGGGCATGCTCATAAGGCTCGAAACCAAGCGGCTGGTACTGTATATTTTTTGCGTGTTGATATTGGTATCGATGTTCAGGTCTTTGTGGCTCTTGAATATCATGGCGACCTCTTCGAGCGAGGTGTTTCCGGCTCGTTCTCCGATACCGTTTATGGTGACTTCGGCTTGGCGGGCCCCGTTGAGAATGCCCGATATGGTGTTGGCCGTAGCCATGCCCAGGTCGTTGTGGCAATGGGTGGCGATGATGGCTTTATCGATGCCGTTCACGTTTTCTTTGAGAAAACGTATTTTCCGGCCGAATTCTTCGGGCAGACAATATCCGGTCGTGTCGGGAATATTTACGACTGTGGCTCCGGCTTTGATGACGGCTTCGATGACACGTGCCAAATATTCATTGTCGGTACGTCCGGCATCTTCGGCATAAAACTCTACGTCCTCAACATACTTCTTTGCATATTTTACGGCGGCGACGGCGCGTTCTATGATTTCTTCCCGGGTGGAATTGAACTTGTATTTGATGTGGTAGTCCGATGTTCCGATGCCCGTGTGGATACGTTTGTGCTTGGCATACTGCAAGGCTTCGGCAGCGACTTTTATGTCGTTTTCATTGGCGCGGGTCAGCGCACAGATGGTGGGCCACGTTACGGCTTTGGAGATGGTTACGACCGAGTTGAAGTCGCCCGGGCTCGATACGGGAAATCCCGCTTCAATGATATCTACCCCCAATGTTTCGAGAGCCTTGGCCACTTCTATTTTCTCTACGGTGTTCAACTGACAACCCGGCACTTGCTCGCCGTCGCGCAGGGTTGTATCGAAGATGTATAATTTTTCAGACATGATGATATATTGGTTTCATTTGTTTTCAAAAAAAAACCTTTCTGCACAGGGACGTGTGAGAAAGGTTTGTATATCGGTTTGTTTTCTGCATGTTTCAGAGCACCGGCTCACCGTCCATCGAAATCTTCGGTAGAATAATAATAATTCGTAGGTTGTTAAGTCGGAAGTCGCGCATATTTGCTGTTGGTTTGTTATTTCGGGTGCAAAGTTAGGAATAAATTTGGACTTAGCAAATAAAATGCAAGTTTTTTCATATTCTGTTTTACGGTTTATCCTTTTTTAGGAGAATGAAATGATAAATCATAATGATTTTCGAGACCTTCCTGACTGAGGAAACGGTTTGCCGATTTTATAAAAAACACATGCTTTCTGGGAGATGCCTATCTATTTTTGCCGTGTCATGGCATGAAAACAGAAAATAAAGATAAGCTTATCGAAATATAATGTGAAACTAAAAATGTTAAGTATGATAGACAATTCAAAACAAAAAGCGACCAGAGGTACTTCCGGAATCTTGTCCGAGGCCGATGCGGGTACAGCCTTCTCTTCTGTCATCGATACCGTTTTGGGTAAAATCTGGCAGGTTGTCGAGAATGAAGAGTATGTAGAGGTTGTTACCGATGCTGACGGAACATTCTTGAGGGGCATTAAGAGCGACGGCTCCGTAGAATGGGCAAAAGGAGTTCCGACTCCGATACGGGAAATTTGTCCGTCGGAGAGAATCGATAATCCCGAATGGCTTTTCTTGTGGTGTGTCGAGGACTCGGAAGGAGGGCAGTATCCGTTGATGGGCATCAAGAAAGATTATACATTCTGGTGTGCGAAAAATTCCACGGAGTTCGACCCGACTGAACTCGAAAAAAAACTCTATGACTTATCCCTTGCTTTGTCGTCTACAAAAGAGGAGCTGACAGCGGCGTTGAAAAGCCGAATCTGTTGCGTCAATAAAAAGATCGAAGAGACCGCTGGCGGGCAGACAGCTCTGAATGAACGGGTGTCTATTCTCGAAAATAAGAAGATGCAGGAAAGCGATTGTTCCGAAGAACTTATGCAGAAAATCGAGAGTTCTGGCGGTGGTACGATCGTGAACGCCGCCGACGGGCAAGACATTACCTCTGTCGATAATAAGCTGCAGTTGGCGTCGCGACCGTTCGGGCAGAATAATTATGGCTATGTGCGGTTGAGGAAAAATGCCATTGAAGAATCGAGTTTCGATGAGGAACTTTTGGTTATGTTCAGAGGTGAAAAAGAGGGAGAAGGAGAAGAAGGAAATGCGAAGTCATTAGAAGAAAGTCATAAGATATGTACGGCTTCTGCCATGTCGGCGACACATACGATATATGAGGTGGTACATAAGCATGATTTGGGCGGACGTGTTGTGCGCATACCCGATGATTGTGTTCTGTGGTTCAACGGCGGTACATTTACCAACGGCACGATTCTCAGCAATGAAACCAAGGTGATAAATCTTCCTCGTGCCACGAGCGAGGTATCGAAACAAGGCAGTACATTTGTCAATACGCCTTACGAAATCGACATTATCGGGAAGATATATAATATCTACGGGCAGGAAATCACCGTTCGAGGAGATGTGATAAATCGGCATACCCCCTTGTGTTACAATTACGAAATCAGAATGTCGGACTACAAATACGACAGTAACGGGATAAACAACGCGATGCGTCTTGCCCGTAACTTGGGTATTACCGACTGCATCATTACGATGTATGCTCGAAATGATTATTCAATCAAAGAAACAGAGAATGATGTATATGATGATGAAAAAACAAACACAGATACAGATTCCATTTTCAATGGGTCGTGTTATATGAGTGGTTATTGGCGAAATCCTAAATATCGTAATAAACCGGACGATTTGGCAAAGGAGATATACTTGAACGGATTGTCTGTTAAAGCCATAAAAATCCATGCAGGAGACGAATGGAACGAAGATAAGGATAAGGGTGGTAATGATATGCCTAAATATAAAGAGTATATATGCGCATATATCGAACGGTTAAGTGAACAGCTTGCCAAGCTTGGTGTTCCCGATTTTCAAGATGTGTATATCGTCAATGAGCGGGGCGATTTGACCGATAGCGGTTCGACCCATGTGTCTATCATTCGGGATTTGGCCCAGGAAGTGAATGCTATGGGTAAAACAGCCCGTTGCTCATTTGCGGGCGAATACCAGATGGCTAATGCCGATCCCTGTCTTTACGACTGTTTGAAACCGGCGTTCAATATCTATCCCTCGCTGTCGTTCAAAGACGGCCGCTTCACACCGACCGACGACTTGGTGAAGTTGATGGATGAGCGTTTGGCGACGATAGGAACTTTTTGGCAGGGGCGATACGATATGAGCGGTATTGTCCTCTCCGAGATCGGGACCCGTCCGGCTCTTCGGGCGTTACGTGCCCCCGAAGCGTACAAAGAATCAGATGTGGGTGCGTATTACGGAGACGCCATGATTTTGTTTTGGACAGCTTTTGCCGAGTTTGCCCGAAAGATGAATTTCGAGTACATCTGTGTATGGTACTGGGATCGCATTTGCGATTGGTATGAGGCTGCCGGGTGCAGCGATGTGCCCGATTTGGTAGTCGGCGAGAGAAAGTATGTCCTTTGCAATGGTGGTTCCGAGATTGCCGATAGAATGTATGGAATATTTATAAAAATGTAAAATTATGATTGTACCTATTTATGCACCTTATTTTGCCTCGGGCGAGAACCATACCGTAGAGTATGCCGAGATAAAACGCCCGTTCGATGCCTTTATGACCGTGTGGGTAAAACGCATCGACGGCACGATATGCAAGAATGAGTATTCGCTCACTTGCCGTAAAACGGTGAAGGATTTTGAAGAGTATACGCCCGATGCCGTGATTTCGAGCGAATGGATTTTCAAAGCTCTCGATTTGCAGGCCGATATTGCGCTGTTTTTGCAAATCAATTCGAGGGGGCGTCTGTGCCTGTGTGCCGATGCCTCCAAAGTCAAGCTCATCGAGCTGAAAACCATAGAGCCGGCAGTGGTCGTAACTGTCGACAACATGCGGGTCGAGCCGATGAGTTTTATAAAGATAACCCAAGATAATAACCGATCATTAAATCCGACGAAATTATGAATAATTGTTTAGTAACGAAGTTGCCGGGAAAGGTAACCGATACCTCCCTGCTGAAAGTGGGTGATATGAAATTCCACATTGTGTTGAACGAAGGAGAACAGAGTTTGTTTACGATACAGGCTGTTCTTGGAGGCAAAGTAACCGCTACGATTGCCAATGTCGTCAAGGGTAATCCGACGTTCAGCGACGGTTCCTTGACTATTGTAAACAACTCCGAATTTCCAAAACCTATTTATCAAACCTCTGTGGCGACAGAATATCAGGAATTCGATATTGTCATTTCCAACAAATACGATTTGAGGTATTTGGATTCCCCGACTTGTACAATGGGGGCTTTTGATATGAAAAGTTTGGAATATTGCAGCCGTTTAGAGACAATCTGCATCAATGGCGAGATGGTTGGCGACTCGAGCGTGTTACGGGGTATGACGGCTCTTCAAGCGTTGTTTGTGCGCGGTGCCGGTTTCCGGTTGGACTTGAACGACCTCAAAGAGTGCCCGTTGAAGACGTTGGAAGTCGATTCGCGAGCAGGATCGGATATGAAATTTTCCATTGAACCTTTGCGGAATATGACCCATAAGGGATTGACAAATTTAACATTGTCGGGCGTGTATGGGACAGAACACAGAGGTATTACGGGCGATTTATCGGTTTTACAAGGCTTTACGGGGCTTAAAAAATTGTCTATATCTTATACTTCCATCGGGGGGAATTTGAGTGCGCTGAGTGGCTTTGCCGAACTTGAAGGGGTATATGCGTCGGAGTGTAACTTCGAAGGAGACCTGACCGATCTGCCACCGAAGTGTCTAGTCTTTTCCAACAATGCCGGAAGTAAAAATACATGGTTTACGTGGACGGATAGCGGAAGATCAGATAAATATGCTTATGTCTTATTTATCAGTTATCCAATTAATTTGCGTGGAACAGATGTGGAAAATATGCTTCAAGATCAGACCAAATGTACTTTCTTGGCACTTAAAGATAATCAGGGTAATGAGGTATTGAATGAAATAAAAATCAGAACCGATGATAATCATCAGTATTTTTTGGAGGGTGACTATATACGACAATACCCTAAATCTTTTTTGTAAAAAACTTTGTTAGATATGACCACTCAAGACGAAAGTTTTGGGTGGTTTTTATTTTGTTGAAAACTTTTCGTCTTTTAGCGACAAATTTTTCTGCTTGCCTGTTATAAGATAGGAAAGCGTGACAATACTATGAGCAAATGTACAAATACATCATAATGCATTACATGTTGGAATTCATGTACAGCTACTTTGACTATTCCCCTCACAATGGTCGGTCAGTAGTGGCTGTATATCGCAAGGTATTTAGATAAATATTTGGCTCATAGTATTCACCACGCTTCTTTCTTCTTATATCTGCTACCGCCAGTGAAGTGTTTCTCCAAGAATTTTTCTTACCAAAGTTACTAAACCCAAATCACAAAATATTTTGGGTATGGCAACTTTTGATTTTAGTAACTTTCGTACTTTGAAGCAACTTCAAAACACATTCAAGACTGAGCCTGACTGTATAAAGTTCTTGGAAGAGAAACTTTGGGATGGTACGCCTGTTTCTCCTTTTGACCAGACGTCCAAAGTCTATAAACGTGCCGATGGCTTATATCGTTGTAAGAATACAGGTAAGAACTTCAATATCAAAAAAGGCACTTTTATGGAAGGTAGCAAAATCCCATTGACCGATTGGTTCGTGGCGATATATCTGCTCACATCAGACAAGAAAGGAGCAAGTTCAACTAAAATAGCGTCATATCTTGGTATTACGCAAAAGTCGGCGTGGTTTATGACACAACGTATAAGGCAAAGTCTCAAACAAGACCCAAATGAAAAGTTTGATGGTGAAGTTGAACTGGATGAAACCTTTGTAGGGGGTAAGAATAAAAACCGTCATTGGAACAAGAAAGTTAGAAATTCGCAAGGTAGAAGTTTCAAAGACAAAGTCCCCGTTATGGGTATTTTACAGCGTGACGGAAAGGTATTCTGTCAGATTGTAAAGAGCACAAGTTACAAGCAACTTACAGCACCTATTCTTCGGAAAGTAAAACGTACTGCCACGCTTTATTCAGATGAATGGCAAGGATATAAAGTGGTAAACAAAGTCTATAACCACCATGTGGTTGACCACGGCCACGGTATATATGTTAGTGGTGGCGCGTATACCAATACAATCGAAGCATTTTGGAGTAACTTCTGCAAAAGGTCGATAAACGGTATCTATAATTTTATCAGCCGCAAGCATATGCAAAAATACTTTGATGAATTCTGTTTCCGTTATAATACTCGCAAAGTTTCTAACGATGAACGTATCTGCGAGCTTATAGCAAATTGCAGAGGAACAAGACTTACATATAAGCAATTAGTTGCATAATGAAACAAAAGAAAAACCGTAAAGGATTCATACCCGAAGATGTTCTTGAAGAAGTTCACCCATCAGAGAATTTTATTGGCATCAATTTGCGTACAGATATTCGCATGATACATGATAATCTGAAAGCGGGAAAAGAACGAAAGAAGGGCAAGAAATAAATCCTGCCCTTCTCCATATTTGTATATCTAAATTCTATGGTTCCATGGAATTGATGATAGTCTCCGCATCGACATATTCTGACGGCGTTTCGGTCAGTAATCCTATTTGCTGTTTTTGGTAAAACACATCTGTGGCACTCATGATACTATACATTGCTTTATCAATAGACGTTGGATATGTTCTATTATAAATTTCCATAACAGATGTTTGACAGCTATTTCTCCCAATATACCACATTTTATAAAACTGAACTAAATCGTCGGCAGTAACATAATCCACAGTTGCATATTTCCCCTTATCAATCCAAGATAAAGCACCTTCTTTGAAATTTTCAGCAAAAGCATTGACTATTCTGTCGTTAAATTTAACACCACGCATTATTAACGATAAAATACCACCCCAATCTTTAATGACCCCATCCTTTATTGCAGATTCAGAAAGAGCATTAATTTCAGTTTCAGTCATTGCTGTAATCGGTTTCTGTGCATACAGCTCATTTGTGCAAATCATTCCTAAAAACATTAGGAATACGAAAGAAAGAAAAATTTTTCTCATAATGGCGAATTTTACAAGAGTTCTCCGCAGGTAGCCAATCGAAGAGTTTAACAATGTTATTATAGAAAGTGGGCTACCTTCCATGCACTCTTGTAGGCATCGCCAAACGCCTGGATACACGCACGGATAGGCAGCCCACGTTTATGAGTTGTCACCGTGCTTCGTGTATTCTTTGTAGAGATTGGCGATTTCACAAGAAGTGAAGCACTTTCCTTATTTCCTTCAAAAGTTTATCCAAAAGGACTTTGCAAAGATACGATAATTTTCAAAAACATCTTTCTTTTCAATCGTTGCTTTCATAAGATTACTTTATTTATCAATTGTTCTATAATCGGGATTAGCTTTCATTTTACTCCGTATCGTAATATCATTGAACAGCTTACGGAGACAAAGAATACCTAAACTATCACCTAATTGGGGGAACTTACGATGAAATCTTTCTGAAAGTAAGTGTAATCTCAGAGAATACTTTTCTTCGTCCTTATAATCAAACTGTTCCTCAAACAGAATCTGATTGTTCCGTTCTCCTCTGACGATGATTTTAGCCTCTTTACCACCGTGGTCTTGTACTTCGATTGAAATAATTGTTCTATTCATAATACCATTGATTTTTCATAATAACTCTGCCGACCTAAATATGTCATTTTGTCAGAAATACAGAGTGGTACGAAGATTGTTTAAATTAAGTAAGCCCCAAACCTATCGGGTGTAGGAATGGGGCTATTTTATTGTATAACGGCAACCTGAAACATGTTGCCACTAAGAACAGAAAGGAGGAATTTATGAGTCCTTATGCTAATTTGAGAGGCAACTCTCCAGTCATTGGCTATGAGATTGAGGCTACACGTATAACCGTTTGGTTCAAAGGTGGTAAACCATATTCTTATAGCTACAACAAAGCAGGAAGGGAAAACGTGGAAGAAATGAAACGTCTTGCAAAGAGTGGTGCAGGCTTGAGTGCATATATTACACGCAACGTTCGTTTTCTTTACGATTAAACTAACTGCTTTTTTAGGAGACGCCCTGACAGAGTTGCCGCTTTGTCAGGGTTCTTCCTTCCTTTTCTTTCTTTTATAACTCTGCGAATATAACGTATAATAACTGGAAAT
>OLZW01001046.1_pt1 | contig 21944 bp, 15 predicted proteins | sample 1674281 | NCBI WGS metagenome assembly OLZW01 (sample SAMEA103958157, study PRJEB25191) | human gut metagenome | biome: human-associated habitat [ENVO:00009003]; feature: intestine environment [ENVO:2100002]; material: feces | place: Germany | collected 2013/2015
TTTCCGGCGTCATTCTTACGCGTCTAAATGGATTCTTTTTATAGGACTTCTAACATCGGATTCGGTTCTTTCAGCGTAGTGGATCGCGCCCCGCGTGCCGGGCGGCATCCGCAGACTGGCAAGCCCATGCATATCCCGGCAACGCGTCAGGCGCGTTTCAAGCCCGGAAAAACTCTCAAAGAACTGGTAAAATAAATCCCCTCTGTTGCTCGTACTGAGCTTCAGGTCGTGGATCCTTAGCTCAGTTGGTAGAGCGGCGCCTTTACACGGCGAAGGTCAGGAGTTCGAGTCTCTTAGGATCCACCAGGATTGCATCCCGCACAGTCTCTGGCAGTGCGGGATTTCTTTTGACGGGACTTTCTAAATCTTGATCTCGCCCTTGACAAAAGAAAGATTCTTCTATAACATTCCAATTCTTCTTCGATGAAGAAGAAATTCTCTCCGAGAAAACGCGGAGTGGTAGTTCAGTTGGTTAGAATATCGGCCTGTCACGCCGAGGGTCGCGGGTTCGAGTCCCGTCCACTCCGCCAGAGATTCTTGAGAAAAGGCGAGCCGTGAGGTTCGCCTTTTTTCTTATCTATAACTTTGTCCACCCTGTTCGACCGCATGGCGGCTCCTGAGCTGCTCAGAAAGATCGAATTGATAAAGGAACCTCTATGCTTCAGGCATTCCGCGAGCACAAGCGCTGGCTGATGTTCATTGCCATGGTGCTGATCATCCCGAGCTTTGTGGTTACCGGCATTTACTCCTACAACCGCATGAGCCAGAGCGACAACGCCATCGTCCAGGTGGGCGAGGCGAAGATCACTCCCGAACAGTTCGACCTGGCGAAGCGCGAGCAGCTTGAGCGTCTGCGTCAGCAGATGGGCGAAAGCTTCCGTGCAAACATCCTTGACAACGAACAGGCTCGTGAAGACATCCTGCGCATGCTGATGGATGACTCCGCCATCACGCAGACGGTAGCGAAGAATCACGTGATGGTGAGCGAAGCTGAAGCGGTGGCTCTCATCAAGAATGCCGATGCGCTCAAGCAGGATGGAAAATTCTCCCCCGAGCTCTATGAGCAGTTCCTGCGCTCCCAGGGCAAGAGCGACCAGCAGTTTGTTGCTCAGGTCCAGCGCGATCTTGAAAAGGAAGTGCTGATCGCCGGCGTCTCCAATGCCTATCCGGTGCCGAAGGCGCTCGTTGAGCAGATGCACGAGATTCTCACGAATGAACGTCAGGTGCGCACGCTCACGATCAACGCTGCTGATTTCCTGAATTCCGTGAACGTTTCGGACGATGAGGTGAAGGCTTACTACTCCGCTCATCTTTCCGAATTCCTCTCGCCCGAGCACATCAAGGCCGAATACATCGTCCTTTCGCCCGAGAATTTCAAGGATCAGAAAGCCAATCCCGAGGACATCAAGGCTTATTACGAGCAGAACAAGAACCGCTGGTCTATCCCTGAGCAGCGCCGCGCAAGCCACATCCTCATTGAGTTCGGCGACGACAAGGCTGCCGCTTTGAAGAAGGCCGAGGGGATTCTCGCTGAAGTGAAGGCGGATCCCTCGAAGTTTGCCGCAGTCGCCGAAAAGGAATCTCAGGATCCGGGCAGCGCCTCGCAGGGCGGCGACCTTTCGTTCTTCGGCAAGGGCGTGATGACGAAGGCCTTTGAGGATGCCGTCTTCAATGCCAAGAAGGGCGACATCGTCGGTCCCGTGGAAACGGAATTCGGCTACCACATCATTTATGTGACCGATATCCAGGCAGGGTCCGTCGAACCCTTCGAAGCCGTGAAGCCCGAGATTGAGCGCGAATACGCCGAACAGATGGCGATCCGCACGTTCTCTGAACGCGCCGACGAATTCACGAACATGGTGTACGAGCAGTCCGACTCGCTCGAACCTACTGCTCAGAAGTTCGGCCTCAAGGTTGAAACGGTCGACTTCGTTACGCGCAACGGCGTAACGGATCCTGAGCTCGGCCGCATCATCAACGACCGTGTGGCAGAAGCGCTCTTTGGTTCTGAATGCCTGAAGGAAAAGCGCAATTCGAACGCGATTGAAGTGCAGAGCAATACGCTCGTTGCGGCTCGCGTTGTCGAGTACTACCCGGAAAAGGAACGTGCGCTTGACGATGTGAAGAGCATCATCGGCGAAAAGCTCCGCTCGCAGAAGGCGGCTGAAAAGGCCTTTGAAGCCGGTAAGGCGAAGCTCGCTGAACTTCAGAATTCGAAGAGCCTTGAGGGCTTCACCGACGAAGTCTGGGTTTCCCGCCAGAATCAGCAGGGTCAGGAAACGGCTCTGATTAATGCTGAACTCGCGCTTGAATCTGCGAAGCTTCCGGCCTACACGGGTGCCACGCTCGCAAACGGTTCCTACGCCATTGCCTACGTTGAGGCGGCACGCACGCATCAGGCAAACGAAGCGGAACTCCGCGGACTGGCGCGCGAGCTCGGTTCGATCTACGGCGAAGCCGATCGCGCCGGCTATCTTGAAGCTCTCAAGGAAGCCATCGGCACGAAGGTGCTTCGTCCGGACTTCGTGAAGGGCGAAGAGAAGCCTGCTGAGCAGGAATAATCAGTTCCCAGACTGAAAAGCGGGACGCATCCGTCCCGGAATCAGAGCTGCCTGGCCGTGAAGGTGAGGCAGCTCTTTTTTATCCTGAACTCCCCGGTACCAGATCCCTATTAGTGAAGGTCTTACGGAGGTAAAGGAAGCTTGAAGCAGCGTGAGGATATCGCGCTGCTTCATCGTTCTCGTGCAGGTCGCAGAGGCCTTGCCTTTATGCCGCTTCTATGCGCGCAGAGCGCTGCGTTTTGCGAAGCAGGCTGTCCATGGTGTCGTCGTGGATTTTGTCCCGGGCCGCTCATTGCAATGGGCTTAGTGAATCATCATGAGGCGCATGGACGCTGCCGTCGAGCTGACAAGAAGTTTTCCCGACAACTTCCTTGAGTAGGACGCAGGCGGTCTGCCGGGACTTGATTTTTAAAGTGATCAAGGTCGAGTTCGATCATCGAGCGTGTTTTGCCGCACGGCTGCGCCTTGAACGGGTCTTGAGCCGGATCCCGCTCAATGGTGATCTGGTTTTCTGCAGTTCAGGCTTTTCGGTCGTGCGTCTGGGAGCACGATCTGACTGCACCGCCTGGAAGGAAAAGCAAAAAAGAGCCCATGACTCTCTAAACAGTCATGGGCTTCAAAGGAAAGAGATCAACCCGGGATCAGGTTGAAGACGACTCTGCTAAAGCGTTCGTTCAGAACTTGTGCACGAGGCCGAAGGTGAATTCATAGTCGTCTTCGACGGCCTGCGGCTTCAGCGCTTCATACTCATTCGAGTAGTCGGACTTGATCCAGCCGGCAGCCGTATAGAAGGTCGTGCGGCGGCTGAGCGAATAGGTGTAGCCGACGGCAGCTTGGACGGTATCCATCGTGAGCTTATCCTCCCGACTTCCTTCAAAGTCGCCGTAGCCGATGCCGGCCTTTACGGCGCCGCCGAAGGCGGGAACCTCAACGCCGACATTGACCCCGTAGCCGTCCACGCCGCCGGCAAGGCTGAAGGTAGTGGTCTTCGCGGCAGCAGCATAGTTTTCGAAAATCTGCGTATAGAAGAAGAACTTCGCCCACCCGGCGTTGTAGTTGGCGCCGAGGTTGTAGGAGATGGAATCATCAAGCCCGTTCTTATCGGCCTGAGGCTGAGCCTGGTTGATGGTTTCAATGCCGAAGGCAACCATAAGGTTGTCGTTGCGGTAGCGCACGGCACCGCTCAGGAGCCGCTCAACGCTCGATTTGCCTTCCGTGGCGCCTTCTGCGTAATTCTTTGAATCGGTGCCGAAGGAATACTGGACGGTTGCATCGACGCCGGCAAAGGCAGGCGTCGTGTACGCAACCGCGTTGTCGATGAATTCGTAGCCGAGTGAGACGACCTGGAGGTGGCCGCCGATATTGCCCCAGCCGCAGGAGAAGGGACTTACAACGTGGCCGAAACGGGCGTAGGGGCCGTTTCCGCCCACCATGGAGCCCATGCGGCCGAAGGAGAGGTAGCCGAAGTCGCCGTCAAGGTAGAGGCGTGCATCGCGGCCGAAGAGGCGCCCGGCCTGGCCGAGCGTGCCGGTATCGGTGCCGTACCCGTTTTCAAGAACGAAGCCGACCTTGAGGCCGTTTTCAAGCGTTTCTTCGCCTTTGATGCCGAAGCGCGATCCGATGTACTGGCCTGAGATCATCTGCACGGTCGAGGAGTCGGTGCCGGCGACGTTTTCCCGGTACTGCCACGTGAGTGCGGTATCCAGCACGCCGTAGAGGGTGACGTCGGAGGCCTGAGCAGAGAGAGCGGCAGAGGCAGCGAGAAGTGCGAGGGAAAGCTTCTTCATTTTCTGGGTCCTTTTTGTGTTGGAAGATCCGGAGGATCAATTGCCTCCGGAGCGAAGGTCAGTGTCGATAAGAGCTCAAGGGACCTCTCCGATCGGGCGCAATCGGACGATGCCCGACCGGAGAGGGAGGAGAACTTAGAGCCGGGCGAGATGCTGGCCAACGAGGCGCCCGAAGGTCACCGTGCGGCCGCAGGCCATGCCCGTTGCGAGGTTCGGATATTCATTCGCAAAGTAGCCGCCGCTGTCGTTGCCGATGACGTAGAGGCCCGGGATCGGGTTGCCGTCGGTATCGATCGCGTTCATGTTGGTGTTGATCTGAATGCCGTCCATCGTGCAGAGCATCCAGCCGGTGTTCTTGGCGCCGTAGAAGGGAGCCTTGTCGACGGGCGAAAGACGGTGCTTTTCCTTGCCGTAGTCGACGTCCTCACCCTGGCGGTAAAGCGCGTTGTTGCGCTCGACTGTGGCCTTGAGCTGATCCGGCGGGAGACCGAGCTTCTTCGCGAGCTCCTCGATCGTGTCCGCCTTCTGGACATAGCCCTTGGCGATGAGGCCGGGAAGCATCTTCTCCTCAACGATCTTCCAGGAGATGTTGGGATCGGCGCCGTTTTCAAACGGGAACATGCGCGAGCAGCCGTGCATCTTGAACTGCTTTGCGTAGCGCACCCAGTTGCTGTCGAAGAGCGTGTAGTGGCAGTGACCCTTCTGATATTCGTCGGCATGAAGGAGGTTTTCGTAGGTGCCCGATTCGTTCATGAAGCGGCGGCCCTCGGCATTCACCTTGAGCCAGGGCTGCGAGCCCATCCAGAAGAAGCCCGAGTCGCCCGATTGGACCGTTTCGACGCCCGGCTTCTGATCCGGACGGATGGCGCAGCGGTCGAACTTCATCATGGAGTGCGTCTCATCCATCTTGGCGCCCACCCAGAGGCAGGCGCGGATGCCGTCGCCGCGAGCGCCGGGCATGGCGCCCGAACGGCCGATGACGCGAAGATTCCAGGGCTGGAGCGCCTCCATCATGCGGAAGTTCTGCGCATAGCCGCCGGTGGCAACCACGACGCCCTTCGTTGCAACGTAGCGGACGTATTTGCCGTCGCTGTTCTCGGCAATGCAGCCCGTGACGCGTCCGTTCACCTTTTCGAGCTTCACCATCTTCATGGAGTAGTCAAAGCGCGCGCCGCACTTTCTCGCGTACTCCTCAATCACGCTCGAGAGGCTTACGAGAATCTTCCCGTCCTTTTCGGGGAGACGCGGCGAGTGGCCGATCGGAAAGTGCTTGTAGCGCGTTTCGTCGTTCTTGTCGCCCGATTCGTGCCAGAGCTCGATCCCCTTCTCGGCAAGACGGTCGCCGAGCCAGTCGATGACGGCACCCGACTTGTCGCACCAGAGCTTCACCAGATCCTGCTGGATGTGGCCGCCCGCGTAGATGGTCGCCATCGTGATGAATTCAAACTTGTCGATCTTGGTGCCCCAGGCCTTCTGGTAGCGCGAATCAATGGCGCCGAGGTCTTCGCGAACGCCTGTGCCGACAGGGAAGCGGTCGATGCCGATCACCTTGGCGCCGGCTTCCGCCGCGGACGCAATGGCAAACATGCCGCCCGTGCCGCAGCCGATGACGAGCACTTCCGTCTCATGCCGGGCGACGATGTCCTTTTCGGCGATTTCAGGCGCCTTGCCGAGCCAGTCACCGTCGTCGGCTGCCGCCTTCTTCTTGTCGGAGATGACTTCGACGGGGACCTTCCCCTGCGCCTGCGCAATGCACTTGGCGGCAGCCGTGCGCACCGCCTTCGAAGTGATGGAGGCGCCCGAGACGGCGTCGATGTCGCCCGACTGCATGAGAAGAATCGACTTCTTGAGTTCAGCGGCAGCGGCCTGACCGATCGACGGCGTTTCGTGCGAAACGTCCAGAACGACGTCGGTGATCTTGTTGGCGTCGAAAGTCATCGTGACGACAACTTCGCCGATGCCGGAAGCTTTGGCGGAATAGGTGCCCGGGTTGTAGATCCCGGCAGGGGCCGCATGCGCGGCAGCGGCGGCAGCCATGGAGGCGCCGCTCGCGAGCGTGGTGCGCAGGAATGCGCGACGGGTGATCGACTTCGTCATTGCATCTCTCCTCAGATTGCTTGAAAGAGAGGCGCAGCCAGAGTTTCAATCGTGCGCCTCCGATGTGCGCAAATTCTGCGGCTGAGTCTTTGCCGCGAGTCAAATCGCTTTCTGAAGTCGTAGAAATGCCCTTGAGAAGACTGTTTTCAATGGCTTATTCGTATAAATACCTACTTTTGACCTAGAAAGAATGACGGATAGCCGCTCCCAAGTTGAGTGCTGGACCGGACTTGGATAGGTGCTTTAACTTAGACTTTATTCAAACACTCTTCTCCTGGAAGGAATACCCCCATCGTGAAGCAATACAGAATCGGAGACTTTGCCCGCCATCTTGGCGTTACTTCGGACTTTCTGAAGCACTATGAAGCGGCAGGACTTCTCAAGGTTCAGCATCGCGAGAGCGGCTACCGCTACTACACGTTCGATCAGTCGGCGAAGGTTATTTCCTGCATGAGGCTTCGCAATTACGGCGTGACGGTAAAGGAAATGGGCGCCATGCACACCGACGACCCGGACAAGGTCTTCGGACTGCTCGACAAGAAGTCGGAGGAGCTCGAGGCGACGGTAAGTCGCCTTCAGGCCGTCATCGGCGAGCACAAAAGGATGCGCCGCTGGTATGAGGCGCATCAGGGAACCATGATCGACTGGGAGATCCGGGAAATGGAGCCCAGGTATTTTCTCCCGCATACGGACGAACAGGACTTCAGGAAGGACGATCGGATATTTGAGCTCCTTAAGGACTGGGGAATGTGGATGCCGGTGACGAAGTCCGCGCTCAAGGTGGAAATCTCAGGGAGCGGCACGGAGAACACGATTCATTGGGGCTTCGCGGTGAGGGAGTCGCTCCTAAAGCGCTATCAGATTCCCGTCAATGATGTGCTCGAGCGCATTGAGTTCGGGAAATGCTTCGTCTGCCATTTCTGCGGGCTCCCCGATGCCTTCAGCATGAGGCTGCTCTCGGAGGGAGCGCATCCGGCCTGGTCGCAAATGAAACAATTGGGATTCCGCCCGTGCGGCACCGCGATCCTTGAGGTGGAAATGCGCTTCTCCGACGAAGCGGATACGCATAATGACGGTTTCGGACGGATTCTCATTCCGATTAAGAAGGAGCCGACAGTATTCTTTTGAGCAAAGCCCTTCAGGGGATAGCCTGAAGCGCGTCGGGGAGGATCGCTGCGCGGCGGCGCTTCAGTCCGCCGGCACCTGGTAAAAAGGGAGCGCTTCAGAAGAAACGCTCCCTTTTCCATGAGTCCGGACCAGGGAATTGCTTTCACCCGCTCGTCGGGATCACATCTCGCGCATGCGCACGAGCCGCGAGAAGGCGGCCTTCATGTCGCTGCGAACGAGGGCCTTTCTGTTTTCAAAGAGCTCGCGATAGCGGCTCACGAGTTCGGGAACGGGTTCATAGACGCCGTTTTCCGAAATGACCTTCGAGAGCGCCGCCTTCACGTCCGTGATGCCGCCCGTGGCGTAGGCGCCGAAGACGCAGTTGGTGAGGACCGCGCCGCCCGGGTTCTTGAAGCGGACGACCTCGGCGTCGAGCATGTTCGACTTGATCTGATTCCAGAGCGGATCTCGGCTGCCGCCTTCCGTTACGGTGATGCGGTTGAGCGCAACGCCCGCGCGCCGGTAGCCGTCGGCAAGCTCCATGTAGTCGTAGCCGATAGCTTCAAGGACGGCGCGCCACATGACGAACTGATTGTCGTCCATCGTCATGTTGAGGAAGCACCCGCTCGCTTCCTTTTCCTCGCCGTAGCCGCCCGTGAGATAGGGAAGGAAGAGCACGCCGCGCGATCCCGCGGGAATCTTTTCCGCGCCGGCTGACAGCGCTCCGTAATAGGCGCCGTCGCCCTCGTGGCGGCAGACATTATCCTTGAACCACCGGAGGGCGAGTCCGCCCGTGCGCACGAACCCCCAGTAGAAGTAGGTGTCGGGAAGCGTGCCGGAATTGAAGATGAGGCCGGTGCCGGGCTGAGAGAGTTCGGGAATGATGCCCTTGGTGGAGACGCAGAACATGGCGCAGGTGCCCGCCACGTCGACGCCCTGATGCGCCTCAAAGACGCCGGACCCCAGCATCGACTGCATCGTGTCGCCCGCGCCCGCAAGAATCGGAATGCCGGCGGGGAGACCCGTGCGCACGGAAATTTCCTCGCAGAGGCCGCCCACCTTGTCCCAGGGCTTCAGGATGGGGGGCATGTACTTTTCGTCGATCCCGAGGAGCTCGAGCTGTTCGGGGGACCACTTTTTCGCCTGAACATCGTAGCCGAGCCCCCAGCCCGACATGGCGCCCCAGTCGATGAAGGCGTCCTTGCCCTTGAGGCCCGCGAGACGCATGAGGACGTAAGGGGCGTTGTGCACGAACTTCACGCCGCGCTCACAGAATTCGGGCGAATTCCTGAGGAACCAGCGCGCGAACATGGCCGGGAACATCGGAGAGGCTTCCGCGTTGCCGGTTTCACGGCCCCAGATCGAAAGCTTTTTCGCGTTGAGCGCTTCCACATCTTCCGTCGTGCGGCTGTCGAGGTAGTTGATGTAGGGTGTGACCGGGCGCGCGTTTTCGTCAATGCCGACGATGCCGCAGATGATGCCGTCGCCCATGATGGCGGCGATGTCCTTCGGATCACGGCCGATGCGGCGAAGCTCGCTCGTTACTTCGGCCATGGCGGTGATGCAGTTCTCGAGGTACGTGTCCACGTTCATCTCGACCCAGCCCGGATGCGGATAGCTGAGTTCGGTCGGAAGCGACCGGCTTGCAAGAAGCTCAAAATTCTCATCGTAGACGCCTACCTTCACGCTCTGCGTGCCGGCATCAAAACCCATGTAAAGCTTCGCCATCGAGGTTCCTTCACAAAATAAGAGAGATCAGGAATAGTACCTATTTTTAGAGATTCCGGGCAAGCGTCATTCGTTTCTTCCGAACCCGAAAAGTGCTTCGGAAAATTGCTGCGGGGCGGAAGTTTTGCTGAGGGCTTCATCGGGGAAGGAGGAGGTTGAGCATTGCTAAAATGAGCACTTCGGCTTTGCTCTCAGAAGCTCATCTTTCGAGCCTTACTCCGGGAGCGGAGTCTCATCCATTCGATAAGAATTCAGGCGTCCCTTCAGCCCGCAGCGAGTTTTCGTCTGAGGGCGTTTTGCGCGCATTCAACACAGCAATGGCCATCAAGCAGAAGAAAAAAGACGATTACGGCGAGAGCTCCATCCGGGTGCTTAAGGGGCTTGAACCCGTTAAGCAGCGTCCGGGCATGTACACGCTGACGGACAATCCCCTTCACATCATCCAGGAAGTCATCGACAACGCGAGCGACGAAGTGCTCGCAGGGTTCGGGACGAAGATTTCGGTTTCGGTGAGCGAGGCCGGCATCATCACGGTGGAGGATGACGGTCGAGGGATCCCGATCGGCATGCATCCGGAAGAGCATGCGCCCGTCGTTGAACTCGTCTTTACGCGTCTGCATGCGGGCGGAAAATTCCAGAAAGCCGACGGCTCCGGCCCCTATTCCTTTGCGGGCGGTCTGCACGGCGTCGGCGTTTCCGTGACGAATGCGCTCTCGAGGCACCTGGTTGTTACCGTCTGGCGCGACGGCGAAGAGGCGACGATGGGCTTCCGGGACGGCTTTGTGGCCGAACCCCTTGCGGTCCGTAAGAGCCCCCGGCCGAAGTCTCAGACGGGCACCCGGGTTTCGGTCGAACCCGATCCGAAGTATTTTGATTCGCCCGAAATTCCCGAAGCTTCGCTGGTTCGGCTGCTCCGATCCAAGGCCGTGCTTCTTCCGGGCTGCGAAGTCGATTATCGCAATGAACGCACGGGAACTCAGGCGCACTGGAAGTACGAAGGCGGCCTCAAGGAGTATCTCCTCTCGGAAATCCACGGCGAACCGATGATCGAGCCCTTTGAGGCAGCCGCCTATGCGGACGAGTCGACGGAGGGGTTCGCCCCGGGCGAAGGCGCCGCGTGGGTGGTGGTCTGGACGCCCGAAGGGCCTCTTACGCGCGAAAGCTATGTGAACCTGATCCCGACTCCGCAGGGAGGCACGCATGAATCGGGCCTCAAGGACGGTCTCTGGCAGGCGGTGCGCGCCTTCATGGACGTGCACGGACTTCAGGCGAAGGGCGTGAAGGTTCTTGCCGAAGACGTCTTCAGCCGCGCGAGCTTCGTGCTCTCCACGAAGGCCATTGACCCGCAGTTTCAGGGGCAGACGAAGGAAAAGCTTACAAGCCGCGATACGCTGAAGCTTGTTTCCGGCTTCGTGAAGTCGCAGTTCGAGTTCTGGCTCAACGACCACGTTGAGGACGGCAGAAAGCTCGCCGAGCACATCATCAGTCAGGCTCAGGCGCGTCAGCGCCAGGCCGCGAAGTATGAACGGCGCCGCACGTCGACCGTGGCGGTGCTCCCGGGGAAGCTCACCGACTGCGAGTCGAGCGACATTACGCGGAATGAACTCTTCATCGTTGAGGGCGACTCCGCAGGGGGCTCCGCCAAGCAGGGGCGCGACAAGGAATTCCAGGCGGTGCTTCCGCTACGAGGCAAGATCCTCAATACCTGGGAAGTCGACGGCGGCTCGCTTTTCCGTTCCGACACGATTCACGACATTGCGCTCGCGATCGGCGTTGATCCGCATCCGCGCGACGGGGATCCCGATCTGAAGGGACTGCGCTACGGGAAGATCTGCATACTTTCCGATGCCGACGTTGATGGCTCGCACATTCAGGTGCTTCTTCTCACGCTCTTTCTCAAGCACTTCCCGAAGCTGATTGAGCTCGGGCACGTCTATGTCGCGATGCCGCCCCTCTTTCGCGTGGATGCGCCCAAAAAGGGAAGAAAGCCCGACCGGAAGATTTACTGTCTCGACGAGCGCGAGCTAGCCAGGACCATGGAGTCCCTCCGGAAGGAAGGCTTCCGCGATGAGCAGCTTTCCATTTCACGCTTCAAGGGCCTCGGCGAAATGAAGGCCGAGCAGCTCGCGGAAACGACGCTTGCGCCCGACACCCGGAAGCTCCTTCCGGTGGCTTTCGGCTCCGTACCGGAAGCCGCCACCCGTGCGGTCATGCAGACCCTTATGGGCGAGCGCGAGGTCGCGGGCCGGCGCCTCTGGATGGAAGCCTACGGCGACCGCGCGGAACTTGATGTCTAGAGTCAGAAAGGAAGAGAAGAATGACGGATAAGAAGCCCCTTTCCGATGAGACGGAAAACCTTTTTCACGATTCGCTTTTTGGCGACGGCGGCGACCCGGACGCGGCGTCTCCCGCGGGCGGGGATGCGTCCCGGTCCGAAGAGGAGGCGCCCCGGGCGCCTGATGAGGCCAGAGAAGACGGGGGAGCAAATGATGCTTCGGCCGATGGTGAAGAACTTCCTCAGGCAGAACTTTCAGAGGAAGAGCTGAAGGCGGCCGAAGCTGAAGAAATTACGGTAGGCGCCGCGACCGAAGGGGAGCCCGAGGAAAACGGCGCCCTCACGCTCGCGCGCTACGCTTCGCAAGCCTATCTCGAATACGCGATGTCGGTGGTGAAGAGCCGTGCGCTTCCAGAAGTCACGGACGGGCAGAAGCCCGTGCAGCGCCGCATCCTCATCGACATGTACCGCATGGGGCTTAAGTTCGATGCGAAGAGCGTGAAGTCCGCCCGCATCGTGGGCGACGTGCTCGGCAAATACCACCCCCACGGCGACCAGTCGGTCTATGACGCGCTCGTGCGCATGGCGCAGACTTTTTCGCTTCGTTATCCGCTCCTCGTTGCGGAAGGCAATTTCGGCTCCCGCGACGGCGATTCCGCGGCAGCCATGCGCTACACGGAAACGCGCCTCACGCCCATCTCGTCGCTTCTTCTCGAGGAAGTGGATTCGGGAGCCGTTGATTTTGCGCCCAATTACGACGGGAACTTTGAGGAGCCGGTGGAATTGCCCGCGAAGCTCCCCTTCGTGCTTCTGAACGGGTCTTCGGGCATTGCTGTCGGCATGGCCACGGAAATTCCGCCCCACAATCTGACGGAAGTGGCCGCGGCCTGCGTGCGGCTCTTGGAAAAGCCCGAAGCCGGACTCGACGAGATTCTTTCCCTTATGCCCGCGCCCGACTTTCCCTGCGGCGGCCAGATCATTACGCCCCGGGATGAAATCCGCGCGATTTATGAATCGGGCCGCGGAAAGCTTCGCGTGCGCGCGCGCTGGCATTTTGAAGAGCTCGCCCGCGGTCAGTGGCAGCTCGTCGTGGATGAACTTCCGCCCGCTGCGTCCTCGCGCATCATTCTCGACCGAATTGAGCAGATCACGAATCCGCGTCCCAAGAAGGACAAGAAATCGATTTCCTCCAAGCAGCAGCAGGCAAAGAGCGCAATGCTCGCAATGCTCGAGAGCGTGCGGGACGAGTCCGGAAAGGACGTGGAGGTCCGGCTTGTCTTTGAACCGAAGACGAGCCGCATCGACCGCGACGACTTCGTCAACTATCTGCTCTCTGAAACCGATCTCGAGTCGAATGTCCCGGTGAATCTCGTCATGCTCGGCATTGACGGGAAACCGAGGCAGAAGGGGCTTCTTTCCATTCTTTCCGAATGGATCGAATTCAGAAAGAAGGCCGTGAGGCGCCGCACCGAAGCGCGGCTCGCGAAGGTGCTCGACCGCATTCATGTGCTCGAAGGCCGCGCGCTCGTTCTTCTCAACATCGACCGCGTGATTGAGATCATTCGCGCGGCCGACGACCCGAAGGCCGATCTGATGGCTGAATTCGGCCTCACGGAGCGTCAGGCGGACGACATCCTTGAAATCCGTCTGAAGCAGCTTGCCCGCCTTGCCGCCATTGAAATCGAGAAGGAGCTCGCGAACCTCACGAAGGAGCGTTCGGGGCTCGAGCGCATTCTCGGGAGCGACGGCGTTCTGAAGCGCCAGGTGGCGCGCGAAATTGAGGCCGCTGCCAAGGCGTTCGGCGACCCCCGCCGCACGGTTGTGAAGGAAGCAAAGGTCGCCGTGCATGAGGTGGAGACGCCTGACGAACCCGTCACTGTCGTGATTTCAAAGAAGGGGTTCCTGAGGACGCGCACGGGTCACGGTCACGACTGCTCGCTCATGAGCTTCAAGATGGGCGACCAGCTTGACCGGGCCATTGAATGCCGTTCGTCCGATCAGCTTTCCTTCCTCGATGCGAAGGGGCGCGTCTATTCGCTTGCTGTTTCGCAGCTCCCGGGTGGGAGAAGCGACGGGGCGCCGCTTTCGGCCTTTGTCGACCTGCCTCGGGGCTTTGAATGCTCGGGATGGCTTGCAGGTCCCCAGAATACGGCGGTGTTGCTCGCCACTTCGGGCGGCAAGGGCATGATCCTCAGGCTTTCCGATGTTTCGACGCGCCTCAAGGCCGGGCGCGACTTCGTGAAGATGAGCGAAGGCGAAAGGCTGCTGCCTCCCCTCACGGTTTCCGGGGATGCAATTGAAGCGGGTGCGAAGCTCGCCTGCCTCTCGTCTTCCGGGCGCCTTCTTGCCTTCCCGCTGAGCGAAATCCGGTTCGTGGCTTCGGGCGGCAAGGGCGTCGCCCTCATGCTTCTCGATCCGGGCGAGGAGATGATTTCGATGGCGGTCACGGATGACCGAGGCGCCATTCTTTCCGGCACCGGCCGGGGCGGGAAGCCCCGCGAAGCGCAGCTCACCGAGCGCGCTTACCGGGCGCACATCATGCACCGTGCCCGCCGCGGGAAGATGCTTGAAATTTCCTGGAAGGCCGAGCGGGTTGAAGCGCTCCCTCCCTTATCCTCAGAACCCGTCAAAACCTCCGATCCGGGCAGCGGCGCATCGCAGGGCCTCAAGCTCGAAGTCGTTGACGAAGCGCCCACATTGTTGTAAACGAATGGCTGCCGGATCAAGCGCATGAAGCCTGAAGCCGGCAGCCTTCCATTTCTTCGCAGTCTCCTCCATGAAGATACCCAAGTTCTTCCGAAGCCTTTCGACGAGGCTTCTTTTCCTCACGCTCCTCTGGGTGAGCTTCATCGTGAGCTCGATCGGCTGGACGATGCTCCTCAATTGGGAGCTCGAAGCAAGCGCAGCGGCAAAGTTTTCCATCGCCGAACTGCGCATGCAGGTCTACCGCTCGGCCTATTTCACGCAGCCGATCTTTCCCGAGAAGCTTCTTGACGAAGAGCTTACGCGCGTCACGAACCAGTTCCGCGTCATCCGCGTGGGCGACGCCTGGCAGCCGCTTGAGCTCCCGCGCGAAGGCGACTTTCATGCTTCCCTCGAGACGCTCGAAAAGCGCTGGAAGACTGAAGTCGAGCCCATGCTGATTGCGTCGAAAAAAGGCAGCCGGCAGGTGGATGCGGAGATGGTGCGCGTCTATACGTCGGCGCTCACGGATCTGGCCGGTAAGATCGACGCCTGGCGATACGACTATCTCTGGCAGCTCAGATATCTGCAGATTCTTCTCATTGTGCTTGCGATCGGCAGCCTCTTCACGATCATGCTGCTCCTGCTGCGCTGGGTGATCCGCCCGATCGGGAACCTCGGCGAAGGCATCAACCGGCTCTCGGGGGGCGACCTCGCCGCGCGCGTCGAGGTGAAGAGCGACGACGAGATCGGACGCATTGCGGTGGGCTTCAACCGCATGGCCGACAGGCTTGAGGACCTCTACAACAACCTCGAGCAGAAGGTGGCGGAAAAGACCGCTTCGGTCGAGGAAAAGAACCGCCACCTCGCGCAGCTCTATGAGACCACGTCCTTCTTCTCCCAGCAGAGGTCCATCGAGGAGCTCACCGACGGCTTTGCAGAACGCATCGTCCGCTATACCGAAGCCGACGCCTGCCTGGTGACTCTGGTCGACCAGAAAGCGGGCTGCGTGGATGTGGCGGCTTCGAGCGGCCTCACGGCTGAGGCGCTCCGGGAGTCGTCAAGGATTCCCTGGGAGGATTCGATCTTCCGTACGGTCGTGCAGAAGAATTACCCGGTCCGGGTTGATCTCAAGACCGACAGCCGCATGCTCGCGCGGACGCTCGCCAAAGCGGGCTTCACGACTGCTTACTGCTTCAATGTGAGAAGCGTCTCGGAAAGCATCGGCAGCTACATGCTCATCTTCCGCGAGGAATCCCAGCTCTCCTCCCAGATGACGCAGCTTCTGGAGTCCTTCGCCATGCACTTAGGCGTCGCGATCGACAACCAGCGCCTTATTGACCGCGACCGTCAGTACGCAGTCATTCAGGAGCGTCAGCTGCTCGCTCAGGGCCTCCACGATTCGATCGCGCAGGCGCTTTCCTACCTGAATCTTCAGGTGCAGTTCCTCTCCGACGCCATCCGCGACAAGGACGAGAAGCTCCGCGACGAGTCGCTCGAAGCCATCCGCACGGGCGTGCAGGAGTGCTACGAGGATGTGCGGGAACTTCTTCTCAACTTCCGCGAGCGCCTTCACAATGAAGGGTTCCTCCAGGGCGTGCGCACCGTGATTGACCGCTTCGAAGGCCAGGCGCACATCGGCGTGCGCCTCTCCTCGGTCGGGGACGGCCCGAAGCTCACGCCGCGCGAAAAGCTCCAGGTGATCTTCATCATCCAGGAGGCGCTCTCGAACGTGCGCAAGCACGCCCAGGCCTCAAGCGTCAAGGTGTCCGTGAGGAACGAGGCCGACCTCACGGTGGAGATTCTCGACGACGGCGTCGGGATTGATCAGGCCGTCGTTGAAGAAAGAAAGAACCAGCATGTCGGGCTTTCCATCATGCAGGAGCGCGCTTCGCGCATCGGCGCCGTCGTCACGGTCGAGCGTGCTAGCCCGATCGGCGGCACGCGCGTGGTGCTGAAGCTCCCGGCTGCGGCGAGACAGATCAGCTGACGGGAGGCGCGAATGGAATGCGTTGGAAGAGCGGGCATTGCCGCTCTCTTTGCCGCTTTGCTGTGGGCATCCGGACCGGCTTCGGGGGCTCCCGGAGCTCCGGGGCCCGCGGTTCCGGCAAGGCCGGAAGTCCCGGCCGAAGAAGGGCTTCCGCTCAATCCCGTCGAGGCTGCCGGGGCGCTTTGGAAGGCCTATGCGGAGAAGACGGATCTCGACGCCCGTACGGATCTTCTGCACCTTGAATTCAAGCCCGGCAACACCCCGGGCGCTGTTGCCGTCTCGGGAACTTCGGCCGATCGGGGGCTTCTTGCGGGCTTTTATGCCGAGCTCTCGGCCTCCGGACTCGGGATTGAGTCGAGCGTCGAGGAAGTGCCCAACGCAGATGATCTGAAGCGCCTTACCTGGGGCGTCGTGAAGAAGCCCTGGGGAAATCTGTCGTCAGAATCCGACGCGCTCGCTGCCGGCCGCGCTCCGGACCTGAAGCTTCCGCTCGGAAGCCGGGTTGAAATTCTTCTCAACCGCTTTGACGGACTCATTCTCGTGAAGTCAACGGAAGGGCGTGTCGGTTGGATGCGCGCCGACGACCTTGCGCTCAAGAACGACGTCGCCATCGTCGCCTGGAACAGGCGCAGTCTGGTCTTTGTGACGTCGCTTTCGGCAGAGGTGGAGGCGAGCGGCCAAAAACCGCTCATGAAGGCGCCTTTCGCGTCGGAACTTCCGATCGAGAAAACGCTCCCCGAGGGCGGCTGGAGTGTAATTCTTCCTGACGGAACGACCGGAATCATCCGCGCGGGCGAAGCGGCGGATCATGATGCATTGGCTGCCGGCGAGGAAAATCTTCGCCGGTCTTTCCCTGCGGGCTTTCTCGCAAAGGCAGCCCAGTCCGCTCAAACTCTTGTGAGCTCAGGCTGGCAGAAAAGCACTGCCGGGATGACGCTTCCGGAAGGCGTTTATCGGCTTCACGATCTGATTCTGCCCTCAGACCCGGATCGACAGGCGAGGCTGGGTGCTCCGCTCTCGGGCGGAAAGCGCGGCAGTGAATTGAAGCCTGGCGATCTGGTCTTCTTCGGCGAAAACGGGCGCGTGAGGCATTCGGGCGTCTGGATAGGCAAAGGCCGCTTTGCGGCCGACGACCCGAAGAGCGGTCGCGCCGCGATTTTTGTCTTCTCAGCAGCGTCGCGCGCGGATGCGAACGGCGGTCTCGGGCCCTTCCTCTGGGCCGTGCGGCCGGAGGTTTCGCAGCTTGCCAACCCGTGCCTCCTTTCCATTCGCTCGCACCCCTTCAATCAGGCGCCGCCGGCTGGTGCGGTGCGCTGCCGGCTCCGGTGAGCCTCCGAAAGAAAAGGAGAGATGTTCCCAAAGGACCTCTCCTTTTTTTCTGAAGGCTGCGAAGCCGTCCTCAGACTGCGGCTTTCTTTGCTCCAGCCTTCCGGCGCGCGGGCTTCTTCGGAGGCGTTCCGGGCACGAGGTCCGCAGCCTCCTCGGCGGCAGCCGCGAGCACGGCTTTCTTTTCAGGCGCATTGCAGAAATTCGCCACAGGGCACTTCGTGCACTCGGGGTTTCTAGCCTTGCAGAGGTAGCGCCCGAAGAGAAGGAGCCAGTGGTGGGCGTTGAGCCTGAATTCGTCCGGGACGATTTTGAGGAGCTTTTCCTCCACCTCTGCGGGCGTCTTTCCCGTCGCGAAGCCGGTGCGGTTGCAGACGCGGAAGATGTGCGTGTCGACCGCAATCGTGGGTTCGTGGAAGGCCACGTTGAGTACGACGTTGGCGGTTTTCCGGCCAACTCCGGGGAGCGCCACAAGTTCCTTCATCGTGCGGGGGACCGCTCCGCCGTATTGATCAACGAGAATGCGGCAGGTCTCCATGATGTGGGCGGCCTTCGTGCGGTAGAGGTTGATGGTGTTCACATAGGAAATGAGGTTCTCAAGCCCGAGGGCGAGAATCTTTTCCGGGGTATTGGCGACGGGAAAGAGCTTCGCGGTAGCGAGGTTGACGCCTTTGTCGGTCGCCTGAGCGGAAAGCATGACGGCGATGAGGAGTTCAAAGGGCGTCGTGTAGTTCAATTCCGATTTGGGATCGGGGTTGAGTTCGGCAAGCGCTGCCATGAAGGCGGCGCGGTCTTGCTTTAAAACTGGCATTCCGGGGTCTTGGGGAACGATAAGTGTTTGAAGTGTCACCGGCGTCCGGCGCGCGCCATGGCGAGGATGTCCGCCATGAAGGCTTTTTTGGAGTTTTCCTTTGCGCCGGAAGCATTTCTGCGGCCTGCGAGGCGTGCGTCTTCAAGCGCCGCGCGCTTTACGCGCCGCGCCCATGTCGCTTCATGGTTTAGTTTTGCCGTTCTCGCATCCGCGTCCGTCCACTCTCGTCCGGCATCGATAAAGTCGATGCAGTCCATCGGACAGGCAGGCGCGCAGAGGCTGCAGCCCGTGCAGCGGGAATCTATGACGGCGTGGAGGTGCTTCGGAGCTCCTGCAATGGCGTCGGTCGGGCAGGCCTTCGCGCACCAGGAGCAGCCGATGCATTCGTCGGCACGGATGCTTGCGCGGGCAAAGGGGATTTCCGTGCCGTATTCGGGGTCGAGCGGGAGCTCGGGGAGCCCTGTGGCGGCGGCGAGCCGCCGGATGCCGCGCGCCCCGCCCGGGGCGCAGCGATTGATGGGCGCGAGCCCCTCGGCAATGGCCTGCGCATAGGCGGCGCACCCTTCAAATCCGCACTGACGGCATTCCGTCTGCGGGAGAAGATCGTCAATCGCCGCAGCGCTCGGACGAAGCGGAGGAAGTTGCATTCTGCACTCCTCTCCAATTACCAGAAGTTTTCGACGACGAGCTGGCCGGGCTTGCCGAAGCGCGGGGACACAATGCCGCGGGCTTTAAGCGTTGCACGGGCGTCGGCGATGAAGTCGGGGTTGCCGCAGAGCATGAGGCGGGATTTTTCGGGCGTGATTTCACGACCGGCCGCCTTTTCAAGGGCTCCTGATTTGAGAAGATCAGGGATTCGCCCCGTGAGGTCGCCCTGGCGCGCGGGATCCTCTTCGCGGGTCGTCGTGACGATGAGCTTCGGACGGCGATCGGCGGGGAGCGAAAGAACAAGCTCGCGGGCGAGCGCCGCCTCCTCAATTTTCCTCACGGATTCGACGAGCACGATGTCCTTCCATGCATCCCAGACGGTGCTCGAGCGAATGATCGACGCAAAGGGCGAAAGGCCCGACCCGGTGGCGAGAAGCCAGAGCGTATCGCCTCCTGGAATGCGGGACGGCGTGAGCGCCCCTTCGGCATCGCCGTCGAGAAGCACTTCGTCGCCCGGTTCAAGCGCGCAGATGCGGGGTGAGAGCGCACCGCCCTCAACCTCGGTAATGAAAAATTCGAGCACAGGGTTTTCGGGGGCGGAAGCAATCGAATAGCCCCGGATCACGGGATCGGCGCCCTCGGATTGAGCGGGAAGCCCAAGGCGTGCAAACTGACCGGGCTTGAAGGTGAAGCCGTCAGGACGCTCGAACTGAAGCACGTGGAGCGTGGGAGCGGCAAGACGCCGGGAAATAAGCTTGATTTTCTGCATGATGAATGCGAATTCTGAAAGGAGGCCGGCGCAGAGAGGCGCCGGGGCTCCAGGCAAAAACAGGATGCAGGGGATTCTAAAAAGAATGGCCCGCGAACGGGCGGGCCATCTTCGGCGAATCGCGACAGAATTTTTCCGCCGCCGGACGCGCGGGAAGCTCAGCGCTTCAGGAAGCGGATCTTGTTCTTCACGCCGCGCCACTGATCCGCATCGTCGGGATAGGGCTTGCGGTGCGTGATGGAAGGCCATTCGCGGGCAAGCTCGGCATTGAGCTCGATGAATTCCTTCTGATCCTCAGGCACGTCCTCTTCGGCATAAATCGCCGCTTCCGGGCATTCCGGAATGCAGACGGCGCAGTCGATGCACTCATCGGGATCGATCACCAGAAAATTCGGACCTTCCCGGAAGCAATCCACCGGGCAGACGTCCACGCAGTCGGTACGCTTGCAGCCGATGCAGGCTTCGCAGACAACATGAGGCATGGTTCTTCAATCTCCAAAAGGATGGGGTCGGAGGATCCGCCGCCGGGACGAGGGCTGATGCGCGCTTCTTTACGGGCGATCCTCTGAAATTTCGAAGGCGTGAGTCTAGCGCTTTTCAGACCGTCAAAACCTTAAGCCGGGGAGGAAAAATGCCCGTTTTGAATGAGAATCCTCCCGTGGCGCCCGCGCGGTCGGGGAGGATTCCCTGGGTTGGATGATGTCGTTATTCAATTTTGTCGCTTGCTGCCAGGACCTTTTCCGGGATGGCGAGTCCGATCGCTTGAGCGGTCTTCAGGTTGAGAAGGGGCTTTCTCGCGCTCTGGAACGCAATCGGCGTATCGGCGGGCTTCTTCTTTCCTTCAAGGATGTCTGCGCCGATGGAGCCCGTCATGCGGCCGAGCTCGTAGTAGTCGACCGAGATCGAGGCGAGGGAGCCAGAGCGCACGAGCGCGGAGTCGCTGGCAATGACGGGGAGCTTTGCGTCAATTGCGAGCTTTGCAACATTGGCCGCTGCGGACGCGAGCACATTGTCGGTCGGAAGCCAGAGCGCGCAGACCTTGCCTTTCATCGAGGCGATCGCCTGAGGAACGTCGTTGACGCTCCCGGCGGCCGCTTCAACCACGGTAATTCCGCGCGCCTTTGCTTCCGCGCGGAATTTCTCCACCTGGTATTCGGCATTGACTTCGCTCGGGTTGAAGATCACGCCGACGGGCTGGGTCCGGGTCTTTTCTCCGGTGAGCTCAACGAGGAGCGCGAGCTGGTCGGCAATGGGCCCCAGGTTCGAAACGCCCGTGACGTTGCCACCGGGCGCCTTGTCCGACTTGACGACTCGGGCGGCCTCAAAGCTCGTCACAGCGGTCGCGACGATGGGAATCGATCGGGTCGACCGGGCCATTGCCTGGAGCGCAGGCGTTGAAGAGGCAAAGATGAGTTCGGACTTTGCCGACACGAAGCGGCTGCCGATATTGGCGAGCGTCGTCTGATCGCCCTGGGCATTCTGGCGGTCGATGCGGATCTTTTCGCCGTCCTTGAAGCCGCGGGCGGAGAGTTCGTCAATGAAGCCCCTGACGGTGGCGTCAAGCGCCTCGTGCTCCACGAGCTGGACGACGCCGACGGGAATCAGGGCTTTTTGCTCTGCAGCAGACGTTTTCTCCTCGCCGCAGCCGGCGAGAGCAAGGGCTGCGATGACGGCGGCAGCGCAGGTGCTGAACGTTTTGGAAGAAAGGCGAATCATTTGAAAGGCTCCGTAGGGTATTGAGGTAATGGGTCCGGGACTTCTGCCCGATGCCTCTGCGAGCCTTCTTTCCTTTCTCCCGGGTCTGAGCGCTGGCGCCGGAACCCCGGAAAAACAAAAGCCCGCATCAGCTGCGGGCTTGGTATGGAAGGAATTTCTTGACTATTTTTGAGCGTCAGGCCTTCGATCGCACCCGCAGCAACGCGTACGGATACGAGTAGTAATAAGCCTGGGCGAACATGGCGCCTGAAGAAATCGTAATCATGCGCTTCACTTTACCGGAGAGACGCAGGGGAGTGAGAGGGAGAGTTTCCCTTAAGCAAAATGCTTTATGCGCACGCCAATGCATAATGGATGTCTCCCGGCGCTTTTTGCTTCTCTATGGAGCTTTCCTCTCCCATTTAAACATGTCACTCGCAGATCCGGTTTTTCAGAACGACCTCACGC
>OLZW01001049.1_pt1 | contig 21911 bp, 15 predicted proteins | sample 1674281 | NCBI WGS metagenome assembly OLZW01 (sample SAMEA103958157, study PRJEB25191) | human gut metagenome | biome: human-associated habitat [ENVO:00009003]; feature: intestine environment [ENVO:2100002]; material: feces | place: Germany | collected 2013/2015
TATTAAAATCGCAGGCAAGCTTCATCATATATGCCAGCTTTTCACTTACTTTTTCCGATAGTTCAGCCGTCAAAGAAGCAAAATCATCATATTCATTCAAATCAATGTGATTTTTCAGCACATATTCAAAAAGAGAACCCTTCGTTGACTTCTGAATCTGTTTATCCAGATAGAAAGCTTCCTCCTGCGTCAGCTCTATTGTAAGGTTGTCTCTCCAATCATCATTATAAATCGGAAGATTCCAGAATCTAATATTGGCAATATCTCCTGCATCAGAATCATCCTTATCATTTTCCTCTGCATCATCATTTCTGTTTCCAAGTCTGCTGCTAACTGATTTCTGTTCTCTTAGTTTTACTGCCAATGAAACATATTCAGAAATAGATATACCATAATCACAAAATATTCCATAGGTGCGAATACCATTCCAGTAAATGTCGGAGGGCTTTCTAGCCACCCAGCCTTTTGGCAATACACGCGTTCCGATAACTCCCTCTGCCTTTGGATCTGCATTCAACAATCTAATACCACAATCTTTTTCAGCAGAATCAATTGCTCTAAGAATCCTATTCACATCTTTGCCGTATCTTCCATCAACAGCCTCTCTCAAGACATATGGAACAATAAGGAAATACTTTGCCCTGGTCTGGATGGTAGAGGTCCCTGGAAAGAAATAATTAGCAAAAGCATCACGAACTATACCGATTCCAAGTTCATCGACTGCTCCCTGTTCACTCAAAAGGTTAATCACATCCAATGCCTTCTGCCGGTCTTCCTTTGAAAAATCTATCCATCCCAATTGCATATTGTCACTCTCCTCCCTGTCAATAACAGCATAAGCAGCCTTTCACGAACTAATTAATTTATAATCCAGATAATGTCCTCATAACCAGATCAACATCTTTATTCTCCAACTCTTGAATAATGTGCAAGTATGTTTTCTGTGTAGTTGTCATACTAGCATGCCCTAACCTTCTTGCTACACTGGCAATTGAAACACCTGCAAAAAGTAATAAAGAAGCATGCGTATGTCTAAGACCATGAATCGAAATCTCAGATATTCCACATGCTTTACAATGTCTGGTAAGGACGTCATTCACAGTTGAATTATAAATCTTTGAATCACCTACAAAAATTGGTTGATCTTCCGGAAGATTTTTTGTAAGCTCCGAAAATTTAACCACAATCTGCCAGTCAATCTGAATTTTTCTCACAGAAGATTTATTCTTTGTTGGAAGGAAGCCTCCATCCCCTTTGTAATCCCATGTCTTGCTAATTGATAGAGTCTGTCTTGCAAAATCGAAATCTGCTGGTGTGATTGCAAGAGCTTCTGAAAATCTCATTCCTGTTTTTGCAACTAATAAAATAAACCAATCCCAATTTACAGTTTCCTTGATATCTAAATCTGCAATCAATGTATGAAGTTCAAATTGATTGAGGTATTTAATCTTTTTTACTCTTGGTGACTTCCCTTTAATAATCGCTTTTCTGGTTGGATCTCTTTCAATCAGACCATCATCAACAGCATCCAGAATGGCTCCTTTCAGCTGATGATGAAAGTCTAATGTCGTCTGTCTTTCATGATCTTTAGCATAATCATTTAACAGTTTTTGATACGCAGTTCTCGTAAGTTCTGACACCTTTAATCGTGGAGCAAGCTTTTCAACCCATTTATGTGTCATTAAATACTTTGCCATTGTTGCTTCTCTGATTGCGCCTCTCTTATAAACCTCAATCCACTGCTGATAATATTCACAAAATAATTGTTCCTTGTTTACACTGTTCTGCATAAGTTATCTCCTCTCTAGGAACTGCTTATGCTGATATAAACAATTAACATGTTTCAGTACAAATTATGAAACTGTAATTAATGGTTTAATTTCCTCATCCAATATTTTTCTCAACTCTGCCATACACTGAGAATAATATTTAAACTTCGGTAATGCCTTTTCCTGTGATTCTTTATATCGCGTATAATTAATTGTTGACTTAATTACACTTTCGTTTGGAATTTCCCCATTTCTATAATGCAATGCAGCATACATTACATCATCTTTTGATGCATACCAAGTAACGCAAAAATCAGTAACCACTTGATTGATACAATCATGTTTCATGTTCTCAACAATGTTCATAATTGACTGACCTTTATATTTATTCTCATCCTGCTCAATTTCATTTACCAAAGTAGTCATAATAGCAGCTACTTTCGGATTGTCTTTACGCATTTCCTCAATATACTGCTTCACTTCATCAATCTGTTTCTGACGTTCTTCCGGTGTAACCGCCTCCGCATCTTCATCTGGTGTAACAATGTTCTGAATTAGATTAATGATATACTCATAATCAATCTTTGTGCTGCTATATGCCATTAACTCATAATCTGTATCAACTGTTTCTTCTGCTTCCGGTGGTGTCTGTGTGTCGTCCGGCTCAGCAAGTTTGATTTTCGTCATAGCATTTTGGTAATGTCCCACATAATCTTCATATTCTTCTTCCGTAATACCATAATCTTCAAGCATGCTTTCATCGTACTGTGTAAATGATTTGATCTGCGCAAATAATCTGTCAAATGTCTGAAATGCTTTCGCAAATACCTTCAGTTCTTTCAACGACATATCCGTTTCTTCATCCGGTGTCTCTGCAACCGCTTTTAATGCTGAAAGTGCTCTCTTAAATGCTGGCTCGACTTTATCCCATTCAGCTAGCAATGCAACTTCTGTACTTCCAGCAGAATATAATTTCACCGCATTATCAACACATTCTTTAAACAATACCGGAGCCTGGAATGTTACAATCTGTCCATAAGCCTTATTCGGATCAAAAATACGATTTGTTCTTGAAAATGCCTGAATCAGATCATGTGGTCCCATTGGCTGTCGATCTATAAATATCGTAGATAAACATGGAGCATCAAATCCTGTCAACAAACGGTCTACCACAATTACTAAATCCAGTTGTCTATTTCTGCTCTTATACTTTTTGTCTTTTCGTGCCAATCGTTTGTTCAAATTTTCATTGTAACTCTGGATTTGAGAAAGATCGAATTTTGTACCAAACATTTCATTATAATCATTTAATGACTTCTGCATCTTTTCCTGATTTACATGCGATCCTTCTTCATTTTCTGTTACAGAATATGTAATAGCAAATTTAGGGTAATCAGGAAGAACCTGTTTCATTCTCTCATCGATTTCCAAATCTGTTTCACCATTTTTCACTTTGCTCAACAACTCATAGTACTTCTGTGCCAGTTGAATCGAACTTGTTGTAAGAATTGCCTCATATGTCTGTCCCTTACCATTTTGAAGACCAAATTTCTGGTAAGATTTATTTAGAATAATATCTAACACTCGTAGCATATGTGTCTCATTGTCATAGAGACTCGGATCTGTCTCATCTTCCATATTCTTGGGCCCATTATGCTCAACTTGGAATCCAAGAACTGCATTGTCTTTAATTGCATTCTGTATCGTATACTTATGAAGACATTTTCCATATAGTTCTTCTGTTGTTCTTGGCAAATCTCCCATCTGTGCATATGGATTCTCGGCAAATCTAGGAGTTCCTGTAAAACCAAACCATAACGATCTTCCAAAAAATCGTTCTAATTCTCGCTTTGTTTTCGGTGTAACTGCACGATGACATTCATCCACTACAAATGCAATCCTCAAATTTTTGATTTTATTGTATTCTGGCGTGTCCTCTTGCAGTCTTTTAGTAACCAGTATCTGCATCTTCTGGATTGTTGTAACAATCACCTTTCGGTCTCCGGATTTCAATTTTTTCTTCAAATCATTGACATTGTCCGTCTTATCAACAGCAATCACGTCATTGTTTGCGTATGCCTGAAATGCGCTTGATGTCTGTGTATCAAGATCCTTCCTGTCAATTAAGAAGATTGTTTTATCAAGTGAAGGGATATCCATCAGCAGATTTCGGGTTGCCTTATAGGAGGTCAACGTCTTTCCAGATCCAGTAGTATGCCACACAAAACCGGATTTTCCTATTTTAGATGCTTCACGTATTGATTCGATTGCATGAATCTGATACGGTCGTAAAATAATCAATCTCTTTGCATCTCTATCCAAGACTGTATATCTCGCGATCATTTCATGTGCTTCCGGAATACGGAGTACACTCTTTGCAAAATCAAGATAATCCGACACCGGATTATTCTTCTCGTCAACCCATCCACTCATAAATTTAGCATTCAGGTCGGTATCACTTGCTGCAGCAAAATATTTCGTATCAACACCATTACTAACAACAAACATTTGAACCGCTGAAAAGATACCTGTAAATTTTCCTTCACTAATATATTTCTTTATCTGGTTAAATCCATCCATATATGAATGCTGTCTATTCTTCAACTCTATATGAATCATCGGAAGTCCATTTATCATCAATGTAACATCGAATCTTCTATTTCGTGAAACTGTATAGTAATCATCTTCATCTTTCAAAGCACTATACTGGTTTATTACTTCATAAACACTGCTCCCTCCTGCAATATGTTCATGGTTCATAACAACTAAATGAAGTTTCTCTGTATCGCGCTGAACGTGCACCATTACCTTTCCATTTTCCCCTACTAACCATTCGCCAGCTTTATAGAAAGATGAAAACTGTAACTGGTTCTTTACCTGCTCAAATTCTGCATCAGATAAAGATTCTCCATTCAACCGATCCTTATTGTTCTGTTCGAGAATATATTTAAAGTTTCTCCATAAATCCTCCTCTGTCTTCAAATCTTCTCGATATGTCCATTGAGAATCTCCATAAACCAATTGGTCAATCAATTTTTCTTCAATTACTCTCTCTAATTCTGGCATTAACTTGATCTCCTTTTTAGTTTTCTTGTTTTTATTCGATATATTTAATAATAAGTAGCACTTACACTGAATTGCTGTGAAAAGCTTCAATCCATTAATGATAAATAACTTATGATGGTGAAGAGTGATGAGGTGGTCGAGAGAATCAAAATATGTTGCAATTTTTTGTTGCTCCTCTCGTTTTGGCGCAACTAATATGTCTAATGTCACTAAATCTTCAGGGTTAACTGACTGCCGTTTTGTAACAGTACCTTCTTCAAATCTCAAAGCTCTTTGTTGAAAATCATGAGACGTAACGATTCGCTCAATAAATCCTGGAATTTCATTCGTTGTAAAAGTAACATAAATGGGTGAAATCAAGCCTCTTCCGCACTTATTTCTGTCTATTGCACCATACTTAACATTCGCAGGATTATAAACAATATCATTTAATTCTGTAACCAAATATTTCTTTGTATATTCATCCTTTGTTAGCTGTTCTCTATTATTTGTTTTTCGTTCACTAAGCGGAATTACTCCCTGTCCAGATGCAAATGCTAAACGCGGATATTCTTCAGATTGTTGTCGTTGCTCTATTCTTCTTTCCAACACATCTCCCAACTTACGCTGTTCCCAAACAAATGCATTTATTTTCAAAAAATAGGGCGTAATACGCTGGTGAAGAGTGATGTGGTGGTCGATGGACTCTAAATAATCTCCTATTTTTTGCTGTTCTTCAGTTGATGTATATGGAATTTCAATAGTCTTCATCCCATCAATATCTATACTTCGCCCATCTCTTATTCCGTAAACATGCGGTACTAATTTATGCTTTATAAATTCATGAGATCGAAAGTATGGATAATAAAATCTTGAATCTGCTACATCACTGTGAAATGTATGATATGCAGGGCTTATAATGCCATCTGATGATGCTTTTTCAAGTCCTCCCTCAAAGGAACGAAGATGTACAATGAAATCATCCTTTCTGACCATTTTATAATTGGACAAATTGGATTTATCGTACATTAAATTTCTATCAGAGTCTTCTCTTTTTACTGTTCCACCACCCTGAATAATAGTCAAAGCTGGAAGCTCTGTATGGTTCTTTTCAGAATATTCTTTGAACACATCCCCCAACTTACGCTGTTCCCAATCGATGACTATAAATTTATTCCAAAAATAAGGCTTACGTTGGTGAAGAGTAATGAGGTTGTCTAAACTTTGAAAATGTTCACCTATTTTCTGTTGTTCATCTCCAGATGGAATCATAAATTCCATTTTTGAGAACATATAACCTGTAATCTGATTAATAGTTGCTCCCATATTCTTTGCAATTTCATTCTCAAATGCAGAAGTGTCAAGTAGTGCATTTACAAAAGAAGAATGTTCGGAACGCATGCCACTCATAAATGCTCCAATTACTGTATTTGGCATGGAAGCCTTAATTTGCGCATGTTTTCCAATAAGCGCACGTGAACCATTTCTTACTACAACTATAATATCGCCTTCATGCACATTTTCAGATGTAACCGCTTTATCATTCACATATACATTGTCAGCATCTACAATTTCTCCATTTTTCACATTGGAAGATCTCAATACTAATGTCCCTGTTTCTTCCACATCGTCTGGCGTGTAAGTCAAACCATTAAAAAATGAAACAAATTCAAGAAGCTTACGCTGTTCCCAAACATCCGCTTTAATTTCTAATAATCTTCTATATTCTGTAATTCAAACTGAAATATTGAAATATAACCTAAAATTTAAAGTCATAAACAATATGAATTTGCACTTACGATCAAAATAATCATAAGTGCTTTCATATTGTCTTTATTGGTTTTCTTGTATACAATCAACATGTTTACTTAATCTATATCTTATTTTCTATGTAATTCAATTACACAAACATGTTCTGAAGCATAAATTTCTTTATATTTTGTAATTCTTCACACTTTCGTTGGTGAAGAGTGATGAGCCTTTCTAGCTCTTCAAAATACTTTCCAATTTTCTTCTGTTCCTCAATATCTTGCGGTATCATCAGCTTCGTTTCAAAGAAATCCGCAGGTGCAATATTCAAAAGTCCATGATTTCTCGCTCCTTCTGCAGCAATCTCATGAATACCTTTATGCCACAAATTTGTGCTGTAGTACGATACCAAGAAATCTGAATCTATAGGATTGTTTGCTTTTATCCCAAATACGATATAAAGCGTTGATAATACGCCATTTTCATAACGATCCAGCCTTTTAATAGCTCCCCAAGGAGCATCTGTTGAAGTACTTTTATTGTAAGCGAACTCTCCATTCTCAATCAGATAGTAACCACTGACATCTTTACTTGCAACTCTCTTATCAAAGAATTCATTCTGATCAATAAGTCCATATTGAGCCGATATCGTAAGCGGTAGCTCTGAGACTAAATCTTGATTTTTTCTTGTAACACGATCGACTAAATCACCTAACTTACGCTGTTCCCAATCATCCGTAAAACCTTTAAATCTAATCTCTGGAACTTTCTGTCCATTTTGCGGAAACATTTTTTGAAGCATGTATTTCTTCAAGATTTTTGTTTCTTCGCACTTTCGCTGGTGAAGAGTGATGAGGTGGTCGAGAGAATCAAAATATGTTGCAATTTTTTGTTGCTCCTCTCGTTTTGGCGCAACTAATATGTCTAATGTCACTAAATCTTCAGGGTTAACTGACTGCCGTTTTGTAACAGTACCTTCTTCAAATCTCAAAGCTCTTTGTTGAAAATCATGAGACGTAACGATTCGCTCAATAAATCCTGGAATTTCATTCGTTGTAAAAGTAACATAAATGGGTGAAATCAAGCCTCTTCCGCACTTATTTCTGTCTATTGCACCATACTTAACATTCGCAGGATTATAAACAATATCATTTAATTCTGTAACCAAATATTTCTTTGTATATTCATCCTTTGTTAGCTGTTCTCTATTATTTGTTTTTCGTTCACTAAGCGGAATTACTCCCTGTCCAGATGCAAATGCTAAACGCGGATATTCTTCAGATTGTTGTCGTTGCTCTATTCTTCTTTCCAACACATCTCCCAACTTACGCTGTTCCCAAACAAATGCATTTATTTTCAAAAAATAGGGCGTAATACGCTGGTGAAGAGTGATGTGGTGGTCGATGGACTCTAAATAATCTCCTATTTTTTGCTGTTCTTCAGTTGATGTATATGGAATTTCAATAGTCTTCATCCCATCAATATCTATACTTCGCCCATCTCTTATTCCGTAAACATGCGGTACTAATTTATGCTTTATAAATTCATGAGATCGAAAGTATGGATAATAAAATCTTGAATCTGCTACATCACTGTGAAATGTATGATATGCAGGGCTTATAATGCCATCTGATGATGCTTTTTCAAGTCCTCCCTCAAAGGAACGAAGATGTACAATGAAATCATCCTTTCTGACCATTTTATAATTGGACAAATTGGATTTATCGTACATTAAATTTCTATCAGAGTCTTCTCTTTTTACTGTTCCACCACCCTGAATAATAGTCAAAGCTGGAAGCTCTGTATGGTTCTTTTCAGAATATTCTTTGAACACATCCCCCAACTTACGCTGTTCCCAATCGATGACTATAAATTTATTCCAAAAATAAGGCTTACGTTGGTGAAGAGTAATGAGGTTGTCTAAACTTTGAAAATGTTCACCTATTTTCTGTTGTTCATCTCCAGATGGAATCATAAATTCCATTTTTGAGAACATATAACCTGTAATCTGATTAATAGTTGCTCCCATATTCTTTGCAATTTCATTCTCAAATGCAGAAGTGTCAAGTAGTGCATTTACAAAAGAAGAATGTTCGGAACGCATGCCACTCATAAATGCTCCAATTACTGTATTTGGCATGGAAGCCTTAATTTGCGCATGTTTTCCAATAAGCGCACGTGAACCATTTCTTACTACAACTATAATATCGCCTTCATGCACATTTTCAGATGTAACCGCTTTATCATTCACATATACATTGTCAGCATCTACAATTTCTCCATTTTTCACATTGGAAGATCTCAATACTAATGTCCCTGTTTCTTCCACATCGTCTGGCGTGTAAGTCAAACCATTAAAAAATGAAACAAATTCAAGAAGCTTACGCTGTTCCCAATCATCGGTATATCCTTTAAATCTAATCGTAGGTTTTGCCATATCTTTATCCCTCCATCTTTCCGATCAGATCATTTAATGAAGTCATTACTGAAGCATCTGATGATGTTAAATCTTTCAAAAGTGATAAAAATTCCCCTTGTACCTGTCCTAATTCTTCATCTGTCTTCTTCATATCCACTAGAAGCGCATTGAGATCAACTTCTTCCTCTTTTTCAAAGTTATCTACATAACGAGGAATATTAAGATTAAAATCATTTTTTTCAATATCTTCGAAAGTTGCAAGATAAGATTCTTTCTCAACAGTTTCTCTCTTTGTATACAGATCCAATACTTCTTCAATATGCTCATCTGTCATTTCATTCTGCTTCTTACCCTTGTTGAATTTTTTAGATGCATCAATAAATAAAACATCTCTTCCATCTCTATGCTTCTTTAATACAATAATACATGTTGGTATTGATGTATTGTAAAATAAGTTGGCCGGAAGTCCAATTACTGCATAGATATTACCAGCGCGAAGTAACTTTTCTCTGATTTTCCCTTCGGCAGCTCCACGGAATAATACTCCATGCGGCAATACAATTGCCATTGTTCCGTTATTTTTCAAATGATATAATCCATGAAGAAGAAACGCATAATCAGCCTTTGATTTTGGTGCAAGTACTCCATAATCACTGAATCTTTCATCCTGCAAAAATCCAGATGATGCACTCCATTTCGCTGAATATGGTGGATTCATAAGTACCATGTTAAAATCTGTGTCTTCATCTGTTGGCCAATCCGCATCTAATGTATCACCATTTCGAAGATTCTGATTTTCTGCCTTAACTCCATGGAGAAACATATTCATTCTGGCAAGATTATACGTCGATGTATTAAGTTCCTGTCCATAATACTTGATATATTCCGGATCTCCTGAATATTTCTTTGCATTCAAAAGAAGAGAGCCTGATCCCATACATGGATCATATACAGATAATCCCTTCTTATCTTCCTGACCTGCAATAGCTATCTTAGTTAAAATCTTTGAAACAGCCTGCGGTGTATAGAATTCTCCTGCTTTTTTTCCTGTTTCAGAAGCAAACCAGCCAATCATGGCTTCATAAGCATTTCCTAATATTTCAGCATCTGAATTCAAAAGATCAGCAGTATCGATCACTTTAATCAAACTCGCAACAGTATCACTCTGTTTCTGATCACCAGTACCCAGTCTATTGGAATATAAATCTAAATCTGCAAACAAATCTGCAAAGATAGGATCACTCTGCTCAATATTATTAAATGCTTTCTGCAACTGCTCACGATTGAAAGAATTGTTCTTTGCTGCTTCTGCAAAATATGTATATGTCAACTCAGGTTCAATCACATAATGACATTCTTCTTCAAGCTGTTCCTTTAACTCCTCTGCACTTTCATCTTCTAACGCTTCTCTATATGCATCTAAAGCAGCTCTAAGTGTCTCTGGTTTTTCATCATAAAGTAAATCATATACCTTAATCAGAAATGAATCTGATAAGTATTTATAAAAAACAATCCCTAACAGATAGTTCTTATATTCATTCGCATCCATTTTTGAACGAAGAACATCTGCACCACTCCATAATACACTTGTCAAATCTTTGCTGTTTTCAATATCTGCCATATCATTTTTCCTCCGTCTTTGATACTTGTATTCCAAGTATTCATACAAAATATCAATATTAATTTAAATTATATCATTCTTTTCTTATTAATACCAACTAAATCACTGCATTATTTATCATCCTTTTCTAGAGAATGATTCCCCCAACCTCCATGAACCAGACGATAGTTCTTGAGTCAAAGAAAGCACCAAATGATTCATAGATCATTCAGTGCTTTCTTTACAGATTCCGTCCCTGATACTGTATAGTTACCACATAAACGGTTTTGTGTGGCTCATCAATGCGAAAAATAGCGATATAGTTATCAATCAGTAACTGTCTATAATCTTTTCCTGCATATCTGCCTTCGCTTCGCTCTTGGTGGGATTAATGTTTTTTCTCCAATTCTGCAAAAACAATTTCTGCGTCAACTGCTTCTGCTCCATTAGCAATTTCCTGCTCGGACTCGAAGATTGCTTGATCGATGCGATTTATTCTTGCGAATTTATCATATAGTTCACTGCTCATTACAACCAAGTCGCTATATCCGTTTTTGGTAATAAAAATAGGCTCCTGTTCCTTGTGTGCAATATTTGAAATCTCGGTTGTATTACGTAAATCCTTAATAGGCATAATAAGTGGCATGATAACTCGCTCCTTTCTTTGACATAATTATGTTCCTTGAGCAATAGGAATATACCCTTCTTCTTATGTTAACTTCCAGTATTTTTACGACTCGTTTTAAGCAGATTATTTTTTTCACTCAGCAAACACCCCTGTAAATCTCCAGTTCTCACCCTGATCTTCAGATGTGAACACAAGACCTTCCATCTCGCCACTTTGCGTCTTCACATAGATTGTATAATTCTCTCCATCCTGCTGTGGCATTTCCAGATACTGATAATCATCAAGCGTGAAGCCATATTCCTGCATATGTGCTGGATATTCTGTCACAGTATCCATTGGAAGCTCTATCTCCTTCAGTGTCTTTCCGCCATCTTTTGTAACATAAATAGACGAATGTGTCTGTGATGCCCCTCCCAGACCGATGAATCCAAACTGCTCATCGAAGAATTGTATCCCTTCTCCTACTCCACCATTTCCGTCAAATGGATCTTCATTTACTGTTGTCCAGTTATATCCACCATCTGACGTAGTTTCCAGTTTGTAATAACGTGTTCCAAGAGCCGCATCAACAACTGAAAGTTTCCAGCCTTTCTGCTCATTTAAGAAGAATCGGACAACACCGCTTCCGTCCGTATCGACCGTCCAGGTATTATTTTCTTTTCCTTGTTCTTTCGCCTGTGAATCTTTCTCTGCCTGCTCATTCTGACTAATTGTATCAGGACTGATATATTTTGGTTCCATCATATAACGCACCGGCGTCACAGATTCATCCTGTGGAAGATATAGAGACACTTCATATCCAAGTGCTTCCCCACCACTATCCAGTACTGTAAAATCCGTCATACCGCTGACCTCTCCGTCACCATCCACATCACCCGGAAGGTAAACAAGACCTTCGGAGGAAGCGAAGGAGCGTTTTCCATAATACAGAATCTCATATTCCGGCGAATTATCTGCAAATGCGTAATTCAGATTCCATTGTGTCACCTGCATCTTACAATCTGATTTTTCCAGAATGGTAAACATAGGATCTAATTTCTTATCATCATCATAATCTGCATTTGCATAACCTGCGATCTGCACAACAATCTTATCACTTTTATCGATATCATAATCAATCAGATAGGTCTTGTCTTTTCCCTTTTCATTCTGTCCATAAAGATATGCTGATACACGGGTTATCGTTCCGTCTTTATCAAAAGACATCTCAAAACTATCTGTGATATATAACTCGTCCGGAAGTTTCAGTTTCTTATTGATATCTTTTATCAGCCCTTCTGCGCCATCACGGAAGAAGTTGTTATGTTCATACTCTATTTTATTTGTCTTAAACAGGCTGTCTACCTTCCAGGACAATGCGCCATTATAAGGAATCGCAGTATATACGATATAAGAAATACATCCAACCGTAACTACAAGTAGAATCAAAAGTTCTGTACCAAACACTGTTTTCCTAAGTGCACCTTTCATTTTAAAAGGGTTTTCCTTTTCTGCAATCAGGCAGCCGATCCAGATACAAAGACTGAGTACCAAAAGGATACCTAAAGCAAGAAATGCAAACTTCAGCTGTCTGATGCTTCCGTACTTGCAAAGTACACAGGTCACGAGCAAAAACAAAATGTAATAGAGAATACTAAGCTTGCCAAATATAAATTTCAGTTTTTTCATTTAATCACATCCTAATAATACTTCCAGGTCTACTATTTCTGAGTATTCTACTCAAAAAAATTTTATATCGCTCATTTAATTTTACACTTTTTCTTGACCAAAATGTAAAAGCTTCATAATTTTTTCTATATTTTTCTGTGTCCAAGCCGTAATCTCGAGCACTGCATCCGGTATCTCCTGGTCTCCGGAATCCGGATTATGCATCCAGATACATGGCATCTTAGCAGCCTTAGCAGCCTTTCCTCCATTCGTTGAATCTTCGATTACAATGCACTCGTCTACCGGTACGCCCAGCTGCTTCGCTGCAAAGAGAAATGTATCCGGTGCCGGCTTTGGATTCTTCACTTCATCTCCACTTGTCACGACATCGAAATATTTCATCAGATCCAGCGTTTCCAGCGTCTCTGTGATTACAGGTTTCGGAGAAGAAGATGCCACAGCCAGACGATATCCCGCATCTTTCAGACAGCAAAGCATCTGTCCTACTCCCAGCATCTCAGGGAATCCGTCTCTTGCAATAACTTCATCTTTCTTCTCTTTCATAATCTGATTCATTACTTCAAGACTTTCAAATGTGATTCCGTAATTTTCTTTGATCAGATTCATGAAATGAAGTCTTGTAGATCCAATGCATGGTTTATACACCTCATAATCCAGGTCAACTCCATATCGCTCTTTAAAAATTTCAACCCAGCATTGGTAATGAAGCGGTTCCGTATTGATCAAAACCCCATCCATATCAAAAATCACTGCTTTTATCATTCTTATATCCCAACTTTCTATAAAAGATCAATGTTAATGTGGTTGCTACGATCCATCCAAATGGCCATGCCATCCAGATCCCGGTGCTTCCAAAGCTTTTTGTCAAAACCAACGCAAATCCGATTCTCAAAATAAGATCCGGAACTGTTGCAACCACAAAATAGACCATCGCTCCGGAACCTCGGATAATTCCATCTGTCATCAGCTTAATTACAATCATAAAATACCACGGCGATACTATTTTCAAAAATGCCATTCCTGCGCTGATCGCCTCTACACTCTCCGCACCTAAGAACAGTCCCATCATCTGACGACTGAAAATGAAATACAGAATAACAAACGGTAATGCCGTAAGCTCTGACAATTTCACTCCGGTACGGAATCCCAATGGAATTCGTTCTTTCTTTCCCGCGCCGATATTCTGTGCCGTATAGCTAGACAGGCAGGATCCAAGTGTCATAAAGATATTAATGGCAAATGTATTCAGCTTGATCGCTCCCGAATATCCCGCAACAACTGCTGAACCGAATTGATTTACAATTCCCTGCACGAAAAGATTTCCTATACTCAATACGCTCTGCTGAAGAATGCTTGGAATTGCAATCGCCATGATCTGTGCAAATAATTTCTTATCAAACCACGGCTGCTTTTCTTTCCCGGCAAATTTCTGCAATCTTCCGAGAAGTGTTACTAATGCAAGCACAGCTGACACACCTTGCGCGATAAATGTTGCCCAGGCAACACCGCTCACACCCCACTGGAATTTTGCTACGAAGATATAATCAAGAATAATATTTCCAGCTGAGGATCCAAGCAGAAAATATAACGGTGTCTTAGAATCCCCGAGTGCTGTAAATACTCCGGTACACACATTATAAAGCATCAGGAAGATAATTCCGAAAATGTAAATTTTCAAATATAAAACTCCATCTGCCATAATATTCTGTGGTGTGCGGATCCATCTCATCATCTGATGATTAAAGAAATACCCGAATAATGTCAGTATGATTCCCAGCACCATAGAACTAAGAAATGCCGTTGTAACCGCACGCTTCACACCGCCCCGGTCTTCTGCTCCGAATAGTCTTGATACGACTACGGATGCCCCCAGATTCATTCCCACAGCAAATGCCATAAAAATAATTGTGATCGGATAAGATGCGCCGACTGCTGCCAACGCATTTTCTCCTGCAAATCTTCCTGCGATCATACTGTCTGCAATATTATAAATCTGCTGGAACATCACACTGAACAACATTGGCAGAAGGAACCGCCATAATGTCTTGTTCGGATGTTCTTTCGTTAAATCTGTAATCATCTTTTTGCCCCTCTCATTACAAACTCTACAATCCAATAATCCTGTAAATTTCTTTCATATCCAGACTGGCACGAACGATATCTGCAAGCTTATCATACTGTTCTTCCTTATAAGACTTCCAGTCTACTGCCTGTACCGTCTCCGGATCATAGCCTTTCTCTTTCAATAAAGCGGAGAGAAACCCACCTGACATTTCCGGTGAATCAAAGATTCCATGCACATAACAGCCATAGACATTTTCCTTCTGTGAACCATCCGGATGTCCTTGTTGTAGCGTATCAGAATCATTTTCTATTGTTACAAGCCCGGATGCGTGTTCATCAAGGATCGTCTCTCCCATATGGATCTCGTATCCTTCGAAAGGAAGTCCCTCCATCTCTTTCAGGATTCCTTTCATCTCGCCAAATGTTCCATGTACTCTGGTTCTGTGTTTCTCTGGGCGGAACACAGTCTTTGTATCTAAAAGTCCCATTCCCTGTACAGTTCCTCCGTACTCTTCTCCTGTTGGATCTGAGATTTCCATTCCAAGCATCTGATATCCGCCACAGATTCCAAAGACCGGTTTGTTCTGTGCGCTGTGTTTCAGGACTCTTGCTTCCAGTCCGTTCTGACGCATCCACAGAAGATCGCTGATCGTATTCTTTGTTCCCGGAAGAATCACTGCATCCGGATTTCCAAATTCTGCCGGAGAAGAAACGTATCTTACACTAACTTCTTCTAATGCTTCTAATGGTGCGAGATCTGTGAAATTAGAAATTCTTGGAAATCGGATCACTGCCAGATCGATCAGTCCCGGTTTCTCTTTCTTTTGAAACCGTTCCGTCAGGCTGTCTTCCTCATCCAAATCTAAATAAAAGTACGGAACTACTCCCGTTACAGGGATATCTGTCTTTTCTTCCAACATTCGAAGTCCCGGTTCCAGAATGGATACATCTCCACGGAATTTATTAATGATCGTTCCTTTGATCCGCGCTTTTTCATCCTCTTCAAGAAGCATTACGGTTCCGGCAATCTGGGCAAATACTCCGCCTCGATCAATGTCTCCGACAAGAAGAACCGGTGCGTCTGCAAGCTTCGCCATTCCCATATTTACAATGTCATCTTTTTTCAGATTGATCTCCGCCGGACTTCCGGCACCTTCGATCACAATGATATCATATCTTTTTTCCAACTCATGATATGCATCCATAATTGCCGGAATGTATTCTTTCTTATGACGGTAATACTCTCTTGCAGCCATCACTCCGATTGGTTTACCATTGATGATCACCTGAGAGCCTGTATCGTTCGTCGGTTTGAGCAGAATTGGATTCATTATTGCTTCCGGTTCAATCCCAGCAGCTTCTGCCTGCATTACCTGAGCTCTCCCCATCTCAAGCCCTTCCTTTGTGATAAAAGAATTAAGTGCCATATTCTGAGATTTGAAAGGTGCGACTTTGTATCCATCCTGTTTCAAGACACGGCAAAGGCCTGCTGCCAGTGCGCTCTTTCCGACATTCGACATCGTTCCCTGTATCATAATTGATTTTGCCATATTTATTTTCTGCCCTCCTTCGCTATTTTGACACAACTCTTTCAAGTGCATGCAAAAGCATTTCATTTTCCTCCTTTGTTCGCACCGCAATGCGATACCAGCCTTTGCTCAATCCTCTGTAGTTTCCGCAATCTCGAATCAAGATTCCTTGCTCCAACAATTGTTCGAACAAGGACATCTCACTATGAAATAAAATGAAATTTGCCTTTGTCGGAATAAATTCAATTCCCAGCTCTGTCATTTTCTCTTCGATTCGTGTCTTTTCTTCCACAATAATTTTTCGTGTTTTTTGAACTCTTTGTTCTTCTCTCTCTGTCAGTGCTTCCACACCTGCTGCCTGAGCCGGAACTGACACATTCCACGGCTGACACACCTGCTGCATCCACTCTCGCAGCTTTACATCTGATGTCATTGCATATCCAAGTCTCAATCCCGGAATCCCATACATCTTCGTAAATGCTTGTACAAGAAAAAGGCATGCATGATCTGTCACCTTTTTCACCATGGTATATTTCTGCGTTTCTTCCAGAAATCCGATAAAACACTCATCTAAAACAAGACGAATCTTCTTTTCTTCACATTGCATAAGAATCTGTTCCAGCAGCTCCGGTTCGATCACCTGCCCTGACGGATTCGATGGAGAACATAGGAATACAAGATCAATATCCTCTGTCAGTTCTTCCAAAAAGCTTTCTGTCAATGTAAAGTTATTCTCTCTTTTCAACTCATGATAAATGATCTCGCACTCTACCGTCCGAAGTGCCTGTTCATATTCTGCAAAAGCCGGAATCGGAAGAAGTGCTTTCTTTGGTTTTTCTGCAAGAACAACAGAAAAGAACAGTTCCGCTGCTCCATTTCCGAAAAGAAAATATTCTTCCGGCAGACTTTTCTTCTCTGCCAATCTCTTTCTAAGCTTCCTGCACCGATTATCCGGATACAATTTTACATCTGTCATCGAATTTCTTGCTGCTTCAAGAACTTCTTCCGACGGGCCATAAGGATTTACATTGACTGAAAAATCCAGCACGTCGCCATATGTATAAATATCTCCTCCATGTACATATTCCATGAATCCTTCTCCTGCTCTATCGATCTGTTTTATTTCTCCTCTAATAGTACCGCTTCTAACTCTGCCCGGTTCTCTTCCATCCATTTGATTGGCTTTGGATGTTTAACCTCCGGATCCAGCAGCTTTTCCATCCAGACCATATTATACCAACGGTCGAATTTGTATCCACAATGATAGAATTCTCCCACCATGCGGTATCCAAGATGTGCATGGAACTGTGCGCTGTTCTTTGTCAGATACTCATCTTCAACTTCAGGATATCCAATGCATGCATATAGATTGCAAATGTTCTGAGCGTGCAATACTTTCTCCAGTGCCTCATACAGCTTTTTCCCAACTCCTGTTTTTTGTCGGTCTTTTCTTATATAAATTGTCGTTTCCACTGCCCAGTCATATGCCGCACGGCCTTTGAATGCCCCTGCACAGCTATATCCAAGAATCTCGCCATTCTGTTCTGCAACCAGATACGGGTACTTTTTCATCGTCTGACGCATTCGATCCTTGAATTCATCCAATGACGGAACTTCATACTCGAATGTGATCACTGTATCCGTTACATAAGGTGTATAAAGCGCAAGAAGTTCTTCTGCATCCTCCATTTTTGCAAATCGAATCAATAAATCCATAACAATAAACCTCCAAAGACAACCATCATCAATATCGTTGTCATATACATTAACTTCCCGGCACGAAGAATATCCTCCGGTTCAATCTTGCGGATTGCATTGCCGATATAATCCTTTTTATAGACTTTCCCGAAATAAACCGCATCCCCGGCTAACTGTACATCAAGCGCTCCGGCGCAGACTGCCTCTGACTGGGCGGAATTCGGACTTGCATGTTTTCTCTTATCACGCAGATAAATCTTCCACGCATTCTTTCCATCCATCCCCGTCAAAAATGCTGCCACGATCATAAACCACGCCGTCAACCTGGCTGGAATGTAATTAAATACATCATCCATCTTTGCCGGAATTCTTCCGAAATACAGATATTTTTCATTTTTGTATCCAAGCATGGAATCCATCGTATTCACTGCCTTGTATAAGAATCCAAGCGGCGCGCCGCCAATTAAAAGAAATAATAACGGGGCTGTCACTCCATCAGAAGTATTCTCTGCCACCGTCTCTACTGCAGCCTTTGTCACTCCCTCTGCTGTAAGGTTCTCTGTGTCTCTTCCGACGATCATGGACACTGCCTTTCTTGCTCCAGGCAGGTCATCTTCTTTTAATTTCTGATAAACCTTCTTGCTTTCTCCTACAAGACACCGTGCCGCAAATATCTGGTAACACCAGAAGGTTTCCAAAAGAAACCGTACTGCCGGATGAATCTTTCTTGCAGCAAATAAGAGTACCGCCGGTACAAGAAATGATAATGAAACTGTCAGAATCCATAAAATTCCACCTGCCAGAACTTCTCTTCTGTTTTTCTTCTCTTGTTCCGACGCAGGAATCTGACTGCACAACAGCTTCCGCAATCCTTTTTCCAACACACTGATCAGGTTTCCAATCACGCGTATCGGATGATACATCCAGACCGGATCTCCGAACATGCAATCTAACAAAAATCCTGTGATGCATGCCATAATCGTCATCTTTCCGTTCATTCTGTCACTCCTCCCAGTTTTTGAATTTCACGAAATCTATGAATCCCTGACTTCCACTCATCTTCGTCAACAAGCATTCTATATCCTCCGCCATTTTCCACCTGCCAGTGATAAAAATCTTTTTGGTCTTCCGCTAGTTGTTCCAGCACCGCCATAATCGTTCCTCCGTGAACGACAAAAGCTGCACTTTCTACATTTTCTTCACATAATCTATCAACCTGACAGAGCATGCCTCTCACACAACGAGAACGGAATTCCTTCTGCTCCTCCCCTTCCGGAAATGCAATCGTTCCACCGGAATCCAGCCATGCCTGATATTCTGCTCTGTCTTTCAGCTCTTCATATGTCTTTCCTTCAAAAATACCAAAATCACATTCCTTTAACAATACTTCCTGCGTGATCTGGTTCTTCGGATAAATCAACTCCGCCGTTTGAATACATCTCTTCATCGGGCTGACAATCACTTGTTGTACTTGCGGATAACTAGCCTGTTTGCATTTCTTTTTAAAGTTCAGTACTTCCTGTTCTGACAAATCTTCATCTGTACTTCCGATATATTGTCTCTTTTCATTGCCCGGCGTCTTCAAATGCCGAATCAAAATAAGTTCCATAATCACTCCAAAAATCTAATTTCATCTAAAATAATGCAAGCACTGCTATCATAAACAATTCGCATAACTGCAGAAAATATCCGGCAAGGTCGCCTGTGATTCCACCGAACTGTTTCCTGCTAAAACGATCATAATAGAGGAAAACTGCCAGTCCGACAACGATGGAAGCCACTCCGCATAATCCCGCTGTCAGATATAATCCGATTCCTGCTGCCAATAGCCAGAAGATCAGTACAATCCTTACGCTTCTCTTCTGTGCACCGTCTTGAAATGTTCGAAGCAGCCCACTGTTCTTCGCTGCCGGAAATGTCACAACAGAAATTCCACTCAGCGAACGCGAGAACACAAACACGAGTGCTGCCGCAAACAGGCGTTCTATTCTCATTTCACTAAAAATCCCCACACACAAAAGGAAATAACAGCAAAGACTGATGATCGCAAATGCTCCCGTATGAGGATCCTTCAGTATCTGCAGCTTCTTCTCTCGATCTCCATAAGAACTTTTTGCGTCCATGGTATCTGCGAATCCATCCAGATGAATTCCCCCTGTTATGAAAACCGGAATCAGAGTCAGTACAACTGCATAAAAGAAAGTTCCTTCTCCCTTCCATACAGTGATCAGATTCCCTGCAACTATTTCCCATACTCCGATTATAACTCCGACCAACGGGAAAAAGCACATCGCATATCTCATATTTTTTTCATTCCAGTCAACCCGCGGCATCGGGATCTTAGAATACATTGCGATTGCAATGATCATTGCGTTCAATAACCACATTTTTCTGCTCCTTATTTTCACTTAAGCTCTTCATACTGCTCTACTTTAATCTCTTCAAAGGTACTCATCTTCCGATAAACATTCACACCCATCTCAAGAAGTGGAATTGCCGCTACTGCGCCGCTGCCTTCTCCAAGAGACATCTTCGCATCAATCAGATATGGAAGTTTCAGCTCTTCTAAGACCATTCGCCCAGCCGGTTCTCCGGAGCAATGTGATGCCAAGATATAATCCGCCGTCTCCGGTACCATTCTCACTGCACACAAGGCTGCTGCAGAAGAGATAAATCCATCAATCAGAACCGGGATATGATAAATCGCACCACCTAGAAATGCACCTGCCATCCCTGCGATATCAAGTCCTCCGACTTTGGATAAGACATCTAAAATGTCTTCTTTATCCGGATGATGTTTCTCAATTGCCGTCTGGATTGCCTGAATCTTTCTATTCAGCCCTTCTGTGCTAAGTCCTGCGCCTCTCCCTGTCACATTTTCTACACTTTCATCAAGCAGAACGGACACAACAGCACTGCTGGTCGTTGTATTTCCAATTCCCATCTCACCGGTTGCGATCAGATCGTACCCTTGTTCTGCAAGCTCCTTGACCTTTCGTATACCGACAAGAATAGCTTGCGCCGCCTGTTCTCTTGACATTGCAGGTTCTTCCACCATATTCTTCGTTCCATACATCACTTTGTCTTTTGGTTTTGTGACAGATGGAACATCTTTCACCATTCCAACATCGATTGGAAATACGTCCACTCCGGCTGTCTCTGCCATAATACATACGCTCGTCGCACATTTTGTAAAATTGTCTGCAACGATTGCTGTCACTTCCTGCCCGGTCTGAGTCACTCCTTCTGAGACAACCCCGTTATCCGCACAAAAGATCAGTAATCCTTTCTTTTTAATCTCAAAATCTGCTTCTCTTCGGATTCCTGCCATTCGGATCACAGCATCTTCCAGTTTTCCTAAGCTGAACAGTGGTTTTGCAACTGTTTTCCATCGTCTTTTTGCCTGTTCTTCATAGGATTTCTCCGCCGGTTTTATCATTTTGAATTTTTCAATCAATAATCTTTCATTTTCTTTCATCGACATCTTTTCATTTTTTGTCGTTTTTCTTCCATCATCTACCATTGTTATGTCTGCTTTTCTTATTATTTTCTTCTGATCTATAGTTTGTCTTTCTAACTTCACAAGCCAGTTTTTTCGCATTTTCTGGCACTATTCTCCTATTTTATCATAATTTTTTGCATTCTGATATATAAAAAAGCAACGGAATCTGTCATATTTTCCTTGCATTTTTTTATTTTTTGACATTTTACTTTTTTCTTCCTGCATTTTTAATATGAAATC
>OLZW01001075.1_pt1 | contig 21530 bp, 22 predicted proteins | sample 1674281 | NCBI WGS metagenome assembly OLZW01 (sample SAMEA103958157, study PRJEB25191) | human gut metagenome | biome: human-associated habitat [ENVO:00009003]; feature: intestine environment [ENVO:2100002]; material: feces | place: Germany | collected 2013/2015
ACGGGGCCATGCGGTGTGGGAGGGGGCACCCTGCAAAGGGGCCCTCTACCCGATTGAATGGCGTTTAAGAACGCATTCTCTGCGTCAGGCGGGGTAGAGCGCGCCCAGAATCCTCGGGCCCTTCGCCCGCGTGACGGCCGGAAGGTTCCCGGGAAGCCTGAGGAGAAAAGCGCGTGCGAGCCACGCGAAGGCTGCGCCCTCGACCTCCATGGGGTCCAGCCCGCGCGCTTTGGAGCTGAGGACTGCACAGCCGGGCATCGCTTCGCGAACGGCTGCGGCGAGCCGCTTCATCAGGAAGGGGTTGAGGGCTCCTCCGCCGCAGACATAGAGCTCTCGGGCTTCGGGTTCCGTCCTCGCGAGCGCGTCTGCAATGGTTCTTGCGGTGAGTTCCGTGAGGGTCGCGGCGACATCCCGCGGATCTGCCTTTGTTTCCCCGGCTGCGGCAAGGCGTTCCTGAAGCCAGGCGGGGGAAAACCGTTCGCGGCCGGTCGACTTCGGGGCGGGACGCGCGAAATAAGGATCGCTCATGAACCGGGAGAGGAGCTCCGGAATGACGGAGCCTCCAGCCGAAAAGGCGCCTTCTGCGTCGTAGGCGAAGCCGGTGCATTTTTCCATCCAGGCGTCAAGGAGCATATTGCCCGGTCCCGTATCAAATCCGAGCACGGGCGCTTCGCTCCCTTCGGGCGGGATGAGCGTGAGATTGGCAATGCCGCCGATATTAAGTGCGGCTGCAGGGGAAGTTCCCCGGAAAATCCCGGCATGAAAGGCGGGAACAAGAGGGGCGCCTTCGCCGCCCGCGGCCACATCGCGCGAGCGGAAGTCGGCGACGACGTCGATGCCGGTGAGTTCGGCGACCCGGGCCGGGTGGTTGAGCTGCAGGGTGAATCCCCGCTCGGGGCGGTGGCGGATGGTCTGTCCGTGGAGCCCCACGGCGGCGACTTCCTCGCGCCGGATGCCGGATTCCTGAAGGACCTTCCCGATGACGGCGGCGTAAAGCTCGGCGAGCACCACCGAAGCGTCGCCCGCACGCTCGATTTCGTTCGTCGTGCCGAGCGCGAGCGCCTTCAATTCCTCACGGAGCTTCCCGGGCAGCGGGAGATAAGCGCGTCCGAGGGTTGCCATGGGAGCCTTTTCATCCTCCCGAAAGGACGCGATGACGGCGTCTGCGCCGTCAAGGCTCGTGCCCGACATGACGCCGATCGTGATCATCTGCCGCTCCGTCCGAGGTTTTCTGCCCGGGCTTTCCCTTCTTCAAGCGCCACCGGCCGCACGCGCCCGCCCGTACTGGGGGCTTCGCCCTGGTTTTCTGCGGGCGCTTCTTCGTCCGAGAGGTCTTCCTTATTGTCCCGGGCGGCCGCCGCCGCCTGAGCCTCTTCCTTTTCGCGCGCTTCCGCGAGAAGCTTTTCGGGCGAGGGCAGTCCCTCTTCTCTTGCCGCATCCTCAAACATCTTCTGGATGGGGAGCACCCGCGCGCGAAGCTGCGCGAGCTGATAGGCGGAGAGATTTTCCGTGTCGGGGAGGTCGGCCGTAGCCGGATTGATCTGCACGCCGTCGATCATGAGTTCGTAGTGCAGGTGCGGACCGGTTGCAAGTCCCGTGCGGCCGACGAGGCCGATGAGTTCGCCCTTCTTTACGAGAACGCCCGGGCGGATTCCCTTCTGAACGCGCCGCATGTGGGCGTAAAGCGTCGTGCGCCCGAGCCCGTGGTCGATCTGCACGTAGTTGCCGTAGCCCTTCGCTTCGTACGCGACCTTCGTCACGCGCCCGTCGGCGGCGGCGAGGACGCGCGAGCCCTGGGGGGCGCGCAGATCCGTGCCGTTGTGGGGGCGGAGCACTCCCGTGACCGGGTGGCGCCTCAGGGGCGCGAATTCCGAACTCACGTCCTTGATGTCGAGCGGCACGCGAAGGAAGGTCTGGGAAGCGGAGCGGCCGTCAAGCGTATAGAAGCTCCCCGGGTGAGTGCCGTCCGAAAACCAGAAGGCTTCGTGCACGCCCGCATCGTCGATGATCTGGGCGGCAAGGAGCTGGCCGTCCCTGACGAAGCGCCCGTCGGCATATTTCTTCTCGAAGACGAGACGGAGGGTGGCGCCGGGCTTCAAAGCCGCCACCGGGTCGTCCGCGCCGTCCCAGACGGCGAGGAGCTGGTCGGCGATGCTCTCAGGGATATTGAGCGATTTGGCCGTGGCGTTGAGTCCGTTTTTCGCTTCCCCTGAAACCAGTGCGTCCTTGGTGGAGAAGGTGAAGGGAAGAACGTCGGAAATCAATTCCCGGCCGATGCGGGACACTTCAATGGTGCGCGAATCGGCCTGGCGCGGCCTGTCAAGATAGAGGCGCAGGAATTCGAGCTCGCCCGAATCCGCGACGCCCGCCGTGATGTGCTGCCCGGGCTGAAGCGCAAGAAAGGGCTCAAGGTGGGGCGCCGCATCAAAGAAGGAAAGCGCCTGCGGATCATGGATGCCGAGATGCGCGAAGAGCGAAATCAGGGTGTCTCCGGGCTCCACATCGTAGTGCCGGGGCGTGTAGGCGCCCAAGCGCGCGAGTTCTGCAATCTCAGGCGTCAGGTCCGGGGCCTTCACGTCGATCGAAAGGGTTTCGGCTCGCACGGGCGAAGGCGCGAGCGCCGGTCCGAGCGCAGACAGAAGTCCCGCGGCGAGGCCGGTGCCGACAAGAAGAAGACCGAGCGCAAGCGCCCGGGGTTTGGCTTCATCCGGGCGCAGACCGAGGCGGATGAGCCTCGTGCGCGACGAGAGAAGTGCGGCACGGCCGAACGCGCAGAGCACGTTGGCAACGAGAGACGGAGCCGGCATCAGAAAAGTCTGAGGAGAAATGAAATAATAAATTCAGGTGAATCTTGGATTTTAGACGCCTCGCGGCGCAACCTGCTAAAGTTTTCCGATTATCGATCATGACAGGGCGGCCGCCCCGGACGAAAGCGCCTGAGCGCGCTTTCTCCTCCTCATGCGGGGGCTTCCGGGGCCGGATGGCCGCCTCGCCCGATTTCTCACTGCCAGAAACCCTGTTTTCCTCGAATACAAAATGACACAAGAAACTGCGCCCGAAAAGAAGGGGCCCGAACGCTTTCCCGTAACGGACGACATCCGCGAAGCCATGGCGACCATTGCCCGCGGAACGGACACCTTCCTCATTCAGTCTGAGTTCGAGCAGAAGCTCGCCCGCTCGAAAGCGACGGGCACGCCCTTACGCTGCAAGCTCGGCCTCGACCCGACGGCGCCCGACATTCATATCGGCCACACGGTGGTGCTCAATAAGCTCCGCCAGCTTCAGGATCTCGGCCACACGGTGATCTTCCTCGTGGGCGACTTCACCGCCGCGATCGGCGATCCGTCGGGGCGCAACACGACCCGTCCGCCGCTTTCGCGCGAGCAGATTGAAGAGAATGCCCAGACCTACCTCAATCAGGCGGGCTACATTCTCGACCTCGACAAAACGGAAGTCCGCTACAACTCGGAATGGAGCAATGCGCTCGGCGCAGCGGGCCTCATTCAGCTTGCGAGCCGCTATACCCTCGCGCGCCTTCTTGAGCGCGACGACTTCGCGAAGCGCTTTAAGGAAGAGCTTCCGATTGCGATGCATGAGCTGCTCTACCCCCTCATGCAGGGCTACGACTCGGTGGCGCTCAAGGCCGACCTTGAGCTCGGCGGCTCCGACCAGCGCTTCAACCTCTTGGTCGGCCGCGAACTTCAGCGCCAGTACGGCCAGGAGCCGCAGTGCATTCTCACGATGCCGCTTCTCGTTGGCCTCGACGGCGTCGTGAAGATGAGCAAGAGCAAGAAGAACTACATCGGCATCACGGATGCGCCGAACGATATGTTCGGCAAAGTCATGTCGATTTCCGACGATCTCATGTGGAACTGGTACGACCTTCTTTCTCTGAAGGGCAACGACGAGATCGCGCAGCTTAAGAAGGAATGCGCCGAAGGCCGCAATCCGCGCGACGCGAAGGTGCTCCTTGCGCGCGAAATCGTCGAGCGCTTCCACAGCGCCCGGGCGGCCGACGAAGCCGAAAAGGAATTCAATGCGCGCTTCCAGAAGGGAGCGGTTCCCAATGACATCCCCGACGTTGAGGTTGCGGCGCCCGAAGGCGGAATCGGCATCCTGCAGATGATCCGCGCTGCGGGGCTTGCGCCTTCCAATGCGGAGGCCGGGCGCAATGTCGACCAGGGGGGCGTGCGCATCAACGGCGAACAGGTGAAGGACCGGACGCTGCGCTTCACGCCGGGCGAGCCGATGGTTCTTCAGGTGGGCAAGCGCCGCTGGGCGCGCGTCACCGTGGTCGCTGAGAAATGATTCTTCTGCTGCAGCGCGTGAGAGAAGCCCGCGTCGACCGGAGGGGCGAAGCGGGCGCGCCCGACGAGAAGCTCGGCAGCGTGGGCAGGGGCTTTCTTGCCCTTGTCTGCGCCGAAGCGGGCGACACCGAGGAGACGATCGGGAAGGCCGCGCGAAAGACCGCTCGCCTTCGCGTATTCGAGGATGAGGCGGGCCGCATGAATCTTTCCATAAAGGATGTGGGCGGCGGCGTTCTTGCCGTTTCTCAGTTCACGCTCGCCGCGGACTGCATGAGCGGCAATCGCCCGAGCTTCTCAAAAGGCGCCGCGCCCGAGGAGGCCGAGAAGTCCTATCTTCGCTATGTCGAAGCGCTCCGGGGAGAAGGTCTTCCCGTTGAGACCGGATCCTTCGGCGCCCATATGCTCGTCGCGCTCGTCAACGACGGGCCTGCGACCTTCTGGCTCAAGTTCTAGTTTCGTTTTTTTCGATAGGAGGCCGTCATGGAGCTTCAATCTCATACCTTTTCCGAAGGTGAAATGATTCCCGAGCGCTGCGCTTACGGGCGTCTCGGCGAGGGCGGGAAAACGGTCGCAAGCGAGAACCTTAATCCCCATCTCGCCTGGACGGGCGCCCCGGAAGGCACCCAGTCCTTCGTGGTGGCGTGCCTCGATGACGACGTGCCTACGAACCTTGAGGAAAGAGATCATGCCGGAGAAATTCCGGCCGGTCAGATCCGGCGCCGCTTCGTGCACTGGGTGCAGGCGGACGTTGCTCCCGAGACGACGGAATTTCCCGAAGGCGCTCTGCGCCACGGCGTGAAGACGCCGAAGAAGTTCGGTCTCCCCGGCATCAACGACTACAGCCGCGGCACGGTGCCTGAGCCCGGAAGCGTCGGCACGGGCTACGACGGTCCCTGCCCGCCCTTCTTTGATGCCCGCCGCCACTATTACCGCTTCCAGGTCACGGCGCTCGACGTCGCGCATCTCGAAGGCCTGCCCAGGACCTTTACCTGGAAGGATGTCGAGGACCGCATGAAAGGACACGTCCTTGCCACTGCGGAACTCGTCGGAAGATATACACTGAATCCCCGTCTGCGCGGCGCCTGAGGCATTCAGACGCCTGAGCCGCTCTCCCATCACCCCAATATTCAGGAACAGCAATAGAAATGTTCAAGACAACCGACAGCCCCGCCAAGGCGGATCCGGATCTGTGGCAGTGGATTGACGCCGAAGCGCGCCGCCAGGAACAGAATATCGAGCTTATCGCCAGCGAAAACTATGCCTCTCCGGCGGTGATGGCTGCTCAGGGAAGCTGCCTCACCAACAAGTACGCGGAAGGCTATCCCGGAAAGCGCTATTACGGCGGCTGCGAATTCGTCGACGAGGTTGAGCGCCTCGCCATCGAGCGCGCGAAGAAGCTCTTCTGCGAGCCCGCCGGCGTGGAAATGGCCGTGAACGTGCAGCCGCATTCGGGCGCGCAGGCCAATTCCGCCGTCTTCTTCGGGCTCCTTCAGCCGGGCGACACGTTCATGGGACTTTCGCTCGCCGACGGCGGCCACCTCACGCACGGCATGCACCTCAACTTCTCCGGCAAGTACTTCCATTGCGTTCCTTACGGCCTGAACGAAGCCGAGGAAATCGACATGGACGAGGTCGAGCGTCTCGCGAAGGAAAACAAGCCTAAGCTCATCGTGACCGGGGCATCGGCCTATTCGAAGCGGATCGACTTCAAGCGCTTTGCGGAAATTGCGCATGAGGTCGGCGCTCTCCTGATGGTCGACATGGCGCACTATGCGGGCCTCATCGCCGCGGGCGTCTACCCGACGCCTTTCGGACACGCCGACATTGTGACCACGACCACTCACAAGACGCTGCGCGGTCCGCGCGGCGGCATGATCTTCGTGCGTCCCGACCTTGAAAAGAAGATCAACTCCGCGGTCTTCCCGGGCATGCAGGGCGGTCCCCTCATGCACGTCATCGCCGCGAAGGCCGTGGCGCTCGGCGAAGCGCTCACGCCGGAATTCAAGGCCTATCAGGAGCAGGTCGTGAAGAATGCGGCGGTCATGGCCGAGCAGCTCATGCACCGGGGGCTGCGCATCGTGTCGGGCGGCACCGAAAGCCATGTGATGCTCGTCGACCTGAGGCCCCTTCACATCACGGGGAAGGCCGCCGAAACGGTGCTTCATTCCGTCGGCATCACGGTCAACAAGAACGCCATCCCGAATGATCCGGAAAAGCCCTTCGTCACGTCGGGCATCCGACTCGGCTCGCCCGCAATGACGACCCGCGGCTTCAGGGAAGACGAGGCGCGCCTGACCGCTAACCTCATCGTCGACGTGCTGGAGGCCCCTGAGGATCAGGCCGTCCTCGACCGCGTCCGCGTGGAAGTGGCGAAGCTCACCGCGCAGTTCCCGGTTTACGGCGAATAATCCTAAAAAAGCGCCTCGAGCGGATTCTTGGGAGCGCCTGCGGCGTGCTTAAGAATCCGCATCGTTTTTTTAAGGCTTTCGGCACAGGATCTGGTCCTTCCGAAAGCCTTTTTGCTATCAGATGTGTCTTCAAGCTTAAATTCGGGACGGCGGGTCCGCTAAAATGACCGGATAACCTTCTTTTCCCTTCTCCCATCCTTATCCGGAGTATGAGGTTTTCATGCGTTGTCCTTTCTGTCAGCACAATCAGACGAGTGTTGTGGATTCCCGCACGCCGGAGTCCGGGCTCGTGATCCGGCGCCGGCGTCAGTGCCAGAGCTGCGGCAAGCGCTTCACAACTTTCGAGCGCATTTCGCTCGCCATGCCCTGGATCGTGAAGAAAGGAGGCGGCCGCGCCGAATACAGCCGCGAGAAGCTGAGAAGCTCCATGGCGCTTGCGCTGAGGAAGCGCCCGGTCTCGTCCGAACGCATTGATACTGCGGTGGACGCGATCGAGCGCAAGATGTCCGGCACGGGCGAGCGCGAAATCCGCTCGAGCCGCGTGGGGGAGCTCGTGCTTGAGGAGCTTCGCGGCATCGACATCATTGCCTGGATCCGCTTTGCGTCCGTCTACCTCAACATCAGCGACCCCAAGGCGTTTGCCGAGATGATTGAGCGGGCGCTCCATGAGAGCGGACACGGCGAGGCTCAGGACGCTGCGGAGAAAGCGTGATGACTCAAACGGAAAAGGCGCTTCGCCTGAAGACGGACGAAGCCTGGATGGACTTTGCGCTCGACGAGGCGAAGAAAGCCTGGCGGCTCTCGCCTCCCAACCCTTCCGTGGGCGCGGTGATCGTGAAGGACGGGCGCCTGATCGGCGCCGGAAGCACCCAGCAGACGGGCGGCCCTCACGCTGAAATCATGGCGCTCCGGGATGCTGAGGCGCGCGGAGAAAATGTGGAGGGCGCTACCGTCTACGTGACGCTCGAGCCTTGTTCGCACTGGGGGCGCACGCCCCCCTGCGCGCTTGCGCTGATCCAGGCGAAGGTGGCGCGCGTGGTGGCGGCGACCGGCGACCCGAACCCGAAGGTTTGCGGGCGGGGTCTGAGGATGCTCGAGGAGGCCGGCGTCGAGGTTGAGCTCGGCGTGCGCGAAAAGGAAGCGAAGGAAGTCAATGTGAGCTTTCTCGCGCGCATGACCCGCGGCACCCCCTGGGTGCGCGTGAAGACGGCGGTGACCTTGGACGGGCGGACAGCGCTTCCCGACGGACGCTCGAAATGGATTACGGGCGAGGCCGCCCGCGCCGACGTGCAGCTCTGGCGCGGCCGTTCGGGCGCTGTTGTTACCGGCGCCGGGACCGTGCGCGCCGACGACCCGCAGATGAACGTGAGGCTTGAGGACCAGATCCGGCAGCCTCTGCGCGTGGTTGTGGATCCGCGGCTCGAGACGAGCCCGCAGGCAAGGATTCTTCATTCTCCGGGGGGCAGGGTGCTCTTTGTCTCGGCTGAGGAGCATCGCGAACGCAGGGATGCTTTGGAAGCCGCCGGCGCCGAAGTGCTCCGGATCCCGCATCCGGAAATCCCGGGACGCGTCGACCTTGCGCGGCTCATGGTTGAGCTCGCCCGCCGCGAGGTGAACGAAGTTCACGTGGAGGCGGGTCCCCGCCTCACGGGCGCCTTCATTGAGGCGGGGCTCGCCGACGAGCTTCTCGTCTACATGGCGCCCTGTCTTTTCGGCGCGGGGCTTCCGCCGGCCGTCATTAAGGAGCCGCAGTCGCCTGGTGAAGCGCTGCGCTGGCACATTCATTCCCTTGCCCCGATCGGGGGCGACATCCGAATTCTTCTGAGGAGATAAATCAAGATGTTTACCGGTATTGTTCAGGCTATCGGCAAGGTTCGCGAACCTGAAAAGCTCGGCGACGGCGTTCGCCTTACGATCCTCGCGCCCGATCTCGGGCTCGACGAAGTGCACGTGGGCGACTCGATCGCCGTGAACGGCGCCTGCATGACGGTGGTCGAGGTGAGCGAGCGCGAATTCAAGATCGACGTTTCGGCCGAAAGCCTCTCAAAGACGACCGGGCTCGACACCTTCGGCGAAGTGAATCTCGAAAAGGCGATGCGCTTGTCTGATCGTCTCGACGGCCACATCGTGAGCGGCCACGTCGACGGCGTGGGGCAGGTCGAATCGATGGAGCCCGTGGCGGAATCCTGGAAGCTCGTCGTGCGCGTGCCTCGCATGCTTTCGCCCTATGTTGCCTACAAGGGATCGATCACGATCAACGGCGTGTCCCTCACCATCAACAAGGTCGAGGATACGGCGCTCGATACGCTCGTCACGATCAATCTGATTCCGCACACCGTCGAAGTCACAACCTTGAAGCACCTCAAGGCGCAGAGCTACGTAAACGTTGAGATCGACACTATTGCGCGCTATGTCGAGCGCATAATGTCGCTCAAGGATGACGACGCTCTTTTCTAAGACGACGTCTAGAAGACGCTTCTTTCAGAGGAAGAAGCTCGCGAGACTCTTTTGAAGCGCGCGTCCGGCGCGGCCGTGGATGTCATCCCCGGCCCCGGAGGCGCGTTTTCTTATTTCAACGTCCGGAGGAATTCCGTCCTTCCATTTTTTCGAAGGCACGGACGGAGAGAACTATGGATACCATGCTTTTTACGCCGATCGAGCTCGGTCCGGTGACGATTCCCAACCGCATTGCGGTTCCGCCGATGTGCATGTACAGCGCCAAGAGCGGCGTGGCGCAGCTTTTTCACAAGATGCACTACGGTCATCTGGCGGCGTCCGGTGCCGGCCTCGTCTGCATCGAAGCAATGGCCGTGACGCCCGAAGGGCGCATTACGGAATCCGACCTCGGCCTCTGGTCGGATGAGTGCGAGGCGGGCCTGAAGGAATTGGTCGACCTCATGCATGAAATCGAACCCGCCTGCCGCGTGATGGTGCAGCTCAATCACGCCGGAAGAAAGGCAAGCGTGACGAAGCCCTGGGACGGCGTGGCGAGGACGGTGGAGCCGATGGACGGCGGCTGGCCCGTTCGCGCGCCTTCGGCCATTCCCTTCAACGAGCGCTATACGAAGCCCCGCGTGCTTTCGTTTGAGGACTGCGCGCGGGTCGCGAATGCCTTCGGGGACGCCGCCAAGCGCGCGGAGCGCGCCGGCGTGGACGGGATTGAAATCCACATGGCCCACGGCTACCTCATTCACCAGTTCCTTTCGCCCCTCACCAATACCCGCATTGACGAATACGGCGGCGCGCTTGAGAACCGCATGCGCTTTGCCCGCGAAGTGATGAATTCCGTGAAGAGCAATGTGAGCGACAAGGTTGCCGTGGGGCTTCGCGTGTCGGCGACCGACTGGGTGCCCGACGGCTGGACGATCGACGACACGGTTGCGCTGGTGAAGCTCGCGAAAACGCAGGGTCTTCACTTTGTCGACGTTTCCACGGGCGGGAATATTGAAAATGCCCCCATTCCGGTGGGGCCGGGCTACCAGGTGCCCTTTGCGAGCCGCGTGAAGGCCGAGACCGGCATGCCGACCTTCGCGGTCGGCCTCATCCGCGACGCCTGGCAGGCCGAAACGCTCCTGCGCGAAGGCGCGGCCGACGTGATCGATATCGGACGCGCGATGCTCGACGACCCGCACTGGGGCTGGCACGCCGCGAGCGCGCTTCATGTGAAGGAGGTTCCCGAGCTCGTCGTGCCGCCGCAGTATCTGCGCGGACTCACGTACTGACGCTTCCGTGCCGGGAAAGCGCCCGCTATCCTGCGGGCGCTGCGGTAAAATTACTAATTCCTCCATGAAGAGCGTCTTTCAGGACGCACTTCTTTTCACGGGCGGATTCCCGGGTGCTTATTTCGGGAAGCCGCTCGAAGCTCTTTTTGACCGAGCGAACTCCCGGCCGTCCTGATTCACGGATGGTGCGGCTTCGCTTTCTGCCTTCCCTAAAGGAGACGCAAATGGCAGTTGACATCATCCCGACTTCTACCGACGGCACCGATCTGCGCATCGGCATTGTGGTTTCGCGCTTCAATGAGTATGCCGGCCGCGGTGAGTTCGAGGCCTGCATGGATGAGCTGCGCAAGCTCGGCGTGATGGACGAGGACGTGACGAAGGTTTCCGTTCCCGGCGCGCTTGAGATCCCGTTTGCGCTCATGAAGCTCGCGCAGACGGAAGAGTACGATGCGCTGATCGCGCTCGGCGCCGTCATTCGCGGCGAGACCTATCACTTCGAGCTCGTCTCGAACGAATCCGGTTCGGGCATCACCCGCATCGGCCTCGACTATGAAATTCCGATCGCCAACGGCGTGCTCACGACGGAAAACGACGAGCAGTGCCAGGAGCGCCTCGAAATGAAGGGCCGCGACTGCGCCCGCTGCGCCGTTGAAATGGCGAACCTCGCGAAGGAATTCGTTTCCGCCGAGGATTTCGACGACGAAGAAAACCGCGTTGAATAACTTCCGGGCGCGACAAAGCCCGATCCGCCTACGGACGCTTTGAAGCCGCGCTACAATGCGCGGCTTTTCCGCCCGGACGATCGCTATTCGAGGCGCGTCCGCCCCTAAGTTCTATTCCTCTCTTAGAGAAGCAAGGAAAACATGACAGAAGCGCACAAGCCCAGCCGCCAAGCCCATTCCCCGCGTCGTCTCGCGCGCGTTTTCGCGCTCCTCGGCGTCTATGAATGGATTGCGAACCCCGAGCTTTCTGCTGAGAAAATTGAGCAGGGTCTTCGCGCGCTCATTGAAGAAGAGGACGGCGGTCCTGTGGAAGATGCAGGCCTTACGGTTGAAGACTGGTCGCGTGCCGACCGCGAACTTCTCGCAACGCTGCTTTCCGGCGTCGTCTGCGAACATGCGGCGATCGAGGCCGCCTTTGCGCCCTTCGTCGACCGCGACCTGAAGCGCGTGTCGCTCGTCGAGCGTTCGATTCTTTTCTTGGGCACCTTTGAGCTCATGCGCGCGCCGGAAACGCCCTACCGCGTCGTTCTCAACGAGGCGATTGAACTTGCCAAGCGCTTCGGGAGCGGCTACCGCTTCACGAATGCCGTGCTCGAACGTGTTGCCGAGAAGGTTCGCGAGACGGAATTCAAGGCCGATCACGCAGAGAAGTCTCAGAAAGACGGAAACTAACCGGGACGCTCGCCCGCGTGCGCGCTTTCAGCGCTGACAGCCGATTTTCTCCGGAGGTCGCTCGTATTTGCGGGCGGCCTTTTTCCGTCATTTCAGCCTGAAAGTCGGCTACGCTCATGAGGCTCGTTTTTTTGCATTGGGCTTTCCTGTCAAGGAGGCAGTTCCAAAATGGCTGAAGCCGGTGAATTTCAAATCATTGAAAAATTCTTTACCTATCAGACGTTCGGCGCCTGGAAGAGTCAGGGCGTGGGCGACGACTGCGCGATCATCGATACGGGCGCGGGCCGCATTGCGGTCACCTGCGACATGATGGCGCTCGGCACCCATTTTCTGCCGGATGCGGATCCTGAAGATGTGGGCTACAAGGCCCTCGCCGTGAATCTTTCCGACCTCGCGGCGGCAGGCGCCGTCCCCCGGGCCTTCTTCCTCTCGATCGGCCTCCCGCGCCGCGACGACGGGTGGCTTGCCGACTTTTCGAGGGGCTTGATGAAGCTCGCGCGCGAGTCGGGATGCGCGCTTCTCGGGGGCGACACGACGAGAACGCCGGAGGTTGAGGGGCATCATGCCCCCGTGACCATCAGCATTACCGCGATGGGGGATCTTCCCGCCGGCATGGGACTCACGCGAAAGGGCGCGAAGCCCGGCGACGACATCTGGGTTTCGGGGACCGTGGGCGACGCCTATGCGGCGCTCAAATGCCGCTGGGGCGCCTGGTCGGTGATGCCCGATCTCGAGCCCGCGCTTTTTGCCCGCATGGACAGACCCACGCCGAGAATTGCGCTCGGTCAGGCGCTCCTTGGCGCCGCATCGGCTGCTGCGGACATTTCCGACGGACTCCTTGCGGACCTCGGACATATTCTTGAGAGAAGCGGCGTGTCGGCAGAAATCGAGTGGGAGAAGATTCCGACCTCGGTCGCGCTTCAGTCGATGACGCCCGCAAGGCAGCATGAGGCGGCGCTCGCGGGGGGAGACGATTACGAACTCATCTTCACGGCGCCTCCGTCGAGCGCCGAGCGGATTTACGAAGCGGGCCTTCTTTCCGGCACGCCCGTCACGCGCATCGGCCGCGTGATCGAGCGCACCTCGCGCGCCGTGACGGTGAGAACGCCCGACGGGCTTCCCGTACTCCTCGTGACGGAGGGGTTCGACCACTTTAGGAATGAGGAGTAACGCGTGAGCGCGAGAGGCAAGTACGATCCTGCCAACCCGGCCAATCGCCTGAGGCTTGATCCCAAATGGGCCTTCGGAACCTTTCCCGGGCTGATTTCCACCTTCTTCGGCGTCGGTCTTCTGCGGCCCGCGCCGGGAACCTGGGGGTCGCTTGCGGCCATGCTCGTTTTCGGACTCCTTTCGCCCTATGTCGGGCGGGAGGCCTGGTTCGTCCTCACGGCGCTTCTTTTCGTACTCGGCGCCTGGGCCTGCGAGAGAGCGGGGCGCACGGTCGGCGTGATGGATCACGGCGGCTTCGTGATTGACGAGGTGGTCGCCGTCTGGGCGATCGCTCTCGCGCTTCCCTCGGGCTGGGGCTGGTGGTTCGCGGCCTTTGCCGTCTTCCGGCTTTTCGACATCGTGAAGATCTGGCCCGCGTCGTGGATTGATCATCGATTGAAGACTGGATTCGGCGTCATGCTCGACGACCTCTTTGCGGCGCTTTATGCGTGGGCGGCGATTGAGCTCGCCCTCGCGCTCTACTGGAGGATTTATGGATAATCAGGGAAAGCTTCGCAGTCAGGCGGAACTCGCCGCAGAGATCCTCGCCGCCCGGGCGAAGGAAAAGGGGCGCGTTGTCGCGACGGCGGAAAGCCTGACGGGCGGGCTCGTCTCAGAGCTCATCACGGGCGTAGCCGGCTCCTCCGCCTGGTTCGACCGCGGGTTCGTGACCTATCAGGCGGAAGCCAAGGTCGAAATGATCGACGTTCCCGCGGAAATGATCCGCACTGAGGGCGTGGTTTCCGAACCCGTTGCCGAAGCCATGGCGCGCGGGGCGCTCGCCTCGTCGAAGGCTGATCTTGCGGTGGCGCTCACCGGTGTGGCCGGCCCCTCGGGCGGCACGCCGGAAACGCCTGTCGGCACCGTATGCCTTGGCTGGGCGGAGCGCACCGATTCGGGGGCCATCGTGACTTCCGTGCGCACGATTCATGCGCCGGGCGACCGGCGCGCCGTGCGGCTCGCCGCCGCCATTACGGCGCTTCAGGGACTGATCGCCCTCATCGACGGGACCGATCCCATGCGGATGCCCTCGCAATACGATTAAAGTTCTCTGATTCCGCCAGAATTTTTCTTATCTCACTCTTTTCTATTTCCCCACGGAACCCCATATGTCGAGTTCGCTGGACATCCTGATCCTACTCATTCTGATTCTTCTCAACGGCGTCTTTGCAATGAGCGAAATTTCGCTCGTTACGAGCCGCCGCGCGCGGCTCGCGCGCATGGCCGAAGAAAAAGCAACGGGCGCCGCCCGTGCGCAGGAACTGAATGCCGATCCCACGCGCGCCTTGTCCACCATTCAGGTGGGCATCACCTCGATCGGCATCCTTTCGGGCATCGTGGGCGAATCCGCGCTCGCGCAGCCGATGGCCGCAGTGCTGATTTCCTTCGGCATGAGCCCGGAGAGCGCGAAGGCGATCGGCGTGGTGATCGTGGTGGTGCTCATCACGTACTTTTCGATTGTGCTCGGCGAACTCGTCCCGAAGCGCATCGGGCAGATGTCGCCCGAGCGGATTGCCTGCCGCATTGCGCCTCCCATTCATCTTCTCTCGGTGATCGCTGCTCCCTTCGTGAAGCTCCTTTCCTTCTCGACCAAGTGGCTTCTCGCACGCTTCGGCGTCAAGGACACGGGCACCTCGCAGGTGACCGAAGAGGAAATCCACGCCATGATTGAGGAAGGGAAGGAATCCGGCGTCATTGAAACCGTCGAGCGCGACATGGTGAGAAACGTCTTCAGGCTCGACGACCGCCAGGTTGCTTCGCTCATGACGCCTAGAGCCGACATCAGCTGGATCGATATTGATGATCCGGTCGAGGAGAACGTGGAAAAGATCCGTTCCTCGCGCCGTTCGCGGCTGCCCGTCTGCGAGGGCGGCCTCGAAAACGTGAAGGGCGTTTGCTCGACCAGGACGCTTCTTCAGCAGATCCTTGAAAACGGGAAGCCCGACTTCAAGAGCAATCTTTCGCCCGTCAACTACGTGCCTGAATCGCTCACCGGCATGGAGCTTCTTGAACACTTCAGAAAAACGGACGTTCCGCTTGCCCTCGTCGTTGACGAATACGGTGAAGTGATGGGGCTGGTCACGCCTCGCGACGTGCTCGAAGCCATTGCCGGCGAATTCAAGCCTGAACTTCCGGGCGACGGCTGGGCAAGCCGGCGCGAGGATGGCTCCTGGCTTCTGGACGGCATCATTCCGGTGCCGGAATTGAAGGACGTTCTTAATCTCAAGCGCGTCCCGGAAGAAGAGCACGGCCGCTACAGCACGCTCGCGGGCATGATGATGCTTCTCCTCGGAAGACTCCCGCGCGAGGGCGACGTCGCCGAATGGGGCGGCTGGAGGCTCGAAATTGTCGATATGGATGGTCGACGCGTCGATAAGGTGATCGCCTTCCCGGCGGGCGGACGCTCGCGGCCGGGCGCGGCCCGTCCGGGCGTTCCTGCCGGGACATCTGAAGTTGTCCCCAGTACGCCTCCCGAGGCTTCTCAAAAGGAAGTGGAAAAAGACTGAAATCCCTGCGGCAGAGGGAATGTCGTTCCTTTTGGGGTTGTGGATAACCCTGTGGAAGAAAAGCGTGCGGCCTAAACCTTCCTGTGGATAAGTTGGTATCCTCTGCCGATAGAAAAGAAGAAGAGGGACGCGTCCGGCGTCCCTTCATTAAATGAAAAAGAGAAAAGAAGAATGACGACGACAAAGCGTATAGGTGTTGCCGCCGGCGTCCTGGTGCTGCTTGCCGGCAGCGTCTTCGGGCTCGTGCATTGGGAAGGCCGCATGTGGGATGCTCGGGTAGAGAAAATTGCCGCGAATCCCCCGCAGGGTCTCAAGGTGACCTATGAGGAAACGGGGCGCACCTGGAGAACGCGCGCCTTCCGGGTGCGCGCTGAAGCTCAGGGGCTTGCGGCCGCCTGGGAAGGCAGCGCCGAAATGGGGTGGGGCACGCGTACGGTGCTTTCCCTCAATCTCGAGGAAGGCTTCGGCAAATCCATCCGGGAGTCGGGCGTCTCAGGCTATCGCGATTCGATGGTGGTGGAAACGTCCGTATCGGGCGCAATGAAGCCCGTTCTCTGGCGCCTTGACGCACTTGAATTCAAGGACCCGGCTTCGGGCGACGTCTGCACGACGGAGCCTCTTCTTCTCACGGCGCATGAGACCGACGGAAAGACGGCCGTCACGGGGTCGCTCGGTGGCTTTGCCTGCCGCTTCGGCGACGGCACTGCGGCGTCCATCAAGGATCTGGTGCTCAATTTCGCGGTGCATGAGGACCGCCCCATTGCAGATTTTTCGTTCTCGGGCGGGAAGTTTGATGCAGAGGAACTTCAGGGCGACGGTTTTTCCGTGAAGCTCACGTCGCGCCGGATGGAGGGTGCAGAGAAAGCCTCCCCCGCTGATGAAGCCCGATGGGAAGAGCGCATGGACGTTGAGGTGAAGAAGCCCCGCGTCGAGGGCGAGGCCGCCGATCGCGTGGGGTACACCGTGCGGCTCTCGGGCCTCACGGGCGCTTTTATTGACAAGGTCACTCAAGCTTCAGAGGCCGCTGCACTCGACCCGCTTGCCGGCTGGCGCGTGCTCGGGCTCTGGCGCGATGCCTTCATGAAGGGCGAAATCGCGGTGATGCTTGATGACGCCTTTTATGAGGCCAGGGGCAAGACCGCGCATCTTACGGGAGCGCTTCGTTATGAGGCGTCGCCTCAGACGGGGATTCCGCAGTACGGTCTTTTCGAACTTCGGATTCCGGAGGCGCTCGTTCAGCCCGCCACCATTGCCGACGGCCTGGCGAGCGGAGAGCTGAAGCTCGTGAACGGCGAATACACGACGAAGATTGAAATCACCGCGGGCGGCATTTTCGCCAACGACCAGCCGCTTGCCGGTCCCGGGATCTATCAGCTCCTGAGGTGACATTTACTCAATGCCGCAAATGATTGCCCGTTTCTCTCCGTGTGAGAGATTCGGGCAATTCTTTTCTGAGGCGCTGATATGCTTCGAGATGAAGGAATCCACTGGACTCTATGGAGAAACGCATCATGACGGCGCACCGGACGCAATCTATTCTGGAAGAGCTCGCACGAGAGGCGGCGGCAAGGCTGCCTCATCCGGGCGCACTCAAAATGCAGGCGAGCGGCATCAAAATCATCCGCCGCGAGGAATCGAACCGCCTGATCGACTGCGTTTCCTCCACCTCTGTGGGCTTCATCGTCCAGGGCCGCAAGACTGCGCGCATGCTCGGCGCCAGCCTTGCCTACGGCGCGGGTTCGGCCATCGTGACGAGCGTGGAGCTCCCGGATTCCTTTGAAGCCATCGGCGCATCGAGAGAAACGCCCTTTTTCGGGATCGTGCTCGATCTCGAGGAAGACGTGATGACGACGGTGCTTGCGCGCCTGAGGGACCGCCCCGTGCCTGAATGCATGTTCGGCAGCGGCGGCATTCAGGGTTCGCGAGCGGCAGCTGTTTTCCCGGCGTCGGAGCAGATGCTCGATGCGCTCCTGAGGCTTCTGCGGCTTGCCGACGAAGGATCGGGGGCGGCCTTCATGGCGCCCCTCGTCAAGGAAGAGCTTTACTTCAGGCTTCTCATGAGCCCGGCAGCAGGGGCGTTCCGTGCGCTCTTCAGTTCCGGCACGCCCGAGAGCAGAATTCGCGAAGCCGCAGCCTGGATGCGGGCCAACTACCGCAGGGACTTTGACGTTGCAGACACCGCTTCGCGCTTTGGCATGAGCGCGGCAACGTTCTACCGGTACTTCCGCGAAATCCTCGGCGCGAGCCCGCGGCAGTACGTGAAGACGCTCCGGCTTTACGAAGCCAAGCGCCTCATGATGGATGAAGGCATGGATGCGGCGGCGGCCGCCTTTGAAGTGGGCTACGAAAGCGCCGCCTATTTTTCGCGCGAATATAAGCGCGCCTTCGGTCTTCCTCCCAAGGCGCACGTCGAAGCCTGCCGGGCCCAGACTGCGGATGCGGCCTAAGGGCGAGGGTGAGGCTGCCGAGTCCTTGCGGAACCGGCGAAACCCAAAAGAACACGGGATCCCTTCGGGCAGGATCCCGTGCATTTTTTTGCGAATTAATCCTTCAGAACGTCGTTGACGACGGCAAGCGCATTCAAGGTCCTCGGGAAGCCGAGGAAGGGAAGACCCACTTCGAGCGCATCGATCAGGTTCTGCTTCACGGCGCCTACTGCGACGTTCCCATTCACATGGGCGCGCACCTGCGCTTCGCAGCCGCCGAGCGCGACGATTGACGCGAAGGTAATGAGCTCGCGCTCGCGAAGGTTTAAGGCTCTACGCGTGTAGTAGTCGCCGAAGCACCAGCCGGTGAGGTCTCTCACAAGGAGCGCCTTCTGGCTTTCGGGCGCGGTCTCGTGCATGCGGCGGATGGCGTCGCCGAAGATGCCGCTCTGAACCTTGAAGCCTTCCGAAAAGCGCGTTTCGTTGGTGACGGTGCCTTCGCTCGGGAGCGGCAGTCTGACGCCCTTTTCGAGAAGCGCTTTGTTTGCGGACTTGAGAACCGAGGAAACGCGCGCGAAGCCCACGTAGGGCGTCGTCTGGTAAATGGCTTCCTTTACTTCAGCGGGCGCAAGGCCCCCTTCGAGCGCCGCCTTGACGGCCGACTCGACGTGTTCGGGGAGTCCGATGGCAGAAAGCGTGGCGAGCATCACCAGATGGCGCGATTTGAGCGGCAGCGACAAGCCTCTTTCCGAGAGGTTCGTCATGCGCGCAAGAACGGCGTCGGCATCGGGGTCGGGAGACGGATGGGTCTCGGCTCTCGCCGGTGCTCCGGCAGCAAATGCGCCCGCAGCAGCGGCGGCGCTTGAAAGAACCTTGCGGCGGGAAAGGATCGAATGCATGGAGTTTTTCCTCAGAAATGAAAACGAAAAATTCGCAAGCCTCTTGCTGGAAATGCATTTCCGGAGGTGCCGGCTTTTGATTGAAGTTTCGGCGCTGAGCGTCTTTCCCCGTTATCGAGGTTCTTCCAATTTCTTGCCCAAATGAATCGATCTGAAGGCGCGTGAATGGTTTGCGCCTCAACGTGCGCGAGAATAAGTCCCGGGAAACAGCGTGCGGAAAGTCGGAGGAAGCCGATGAATCCGCCAACAGGGAACAGCCAGCCATGAAGATGAAGAAAATGCTCGCAGCAGCAGCGGCCGCAGGGATTGCAGCGATTTCGGGCGCCGCAGGCGCCGAAACCATTTCAATGATAATCGGCGCAAAAACCTTTGATGTGGAGATGAACGGCACGGAAGCGGCCGCAAACTTCATGAAGCGCCTGCCGATCTCGCAGCCCTTTGAGAATTTCGGGAAGCTCGAGCGCATCACCTATCTCAAGCCCGCGCTCGATACGGGAAAGGACGCCCTGACGGCGTCGCCCAAACGCGGCGACCTCGCCTACTACATCCCGTGGGGAAACCTCTGCGTATTCCTCATCGGCGGCAATGCCCCGAGCGAGGATCTGGTGATTCTCGGCCATATGAGTGAGGAGGCGCTCACGGCGCTTGAAAAGAGCGGAAAGAACCGCGTGGAGCTGCGCGTCAAGGAATAAGAGGGAGCGGCCCCCAGGCTTCGGACCCATAAAAAAAGTCCCGGAACTTTTTGGAAAGCTCCGGGACTTCTATTTTCAGGCTCCGTTTCGGAACCCGCCTCATCGGCGCCGATCAGGCGCCGCGGGCTGCATTGATGGCGTCGCGGGTGGCTTCGGCAGCCTTTCTGGCCGCTTCCCGCCAGTCGGCGCCCTTGCTCGCGTAAAGAATGGCGCGGCCGGAATTGATGACCATGCCGGCTCCGCGGGTATCCATGCCGGCCGTGACGGCAGCATGAATGTCGCCGCCCTGGGCGCCGACGCCTGGAACGAGGAGCGGAATATCCGGGGCGACGCGGCGTACGGCCGCGAGCTCGTCGGGGTAGGTGGCGCCGACGACGAGGCCGAGCTCGCCCGTGCGGTTCCACTTTTCAGCCGTGAGGCGCGCAACGCGCTCAAAAAGGCGTTCGCCGCCGACATCAAGCATCTGCAGTTCGTCGCCGCTCTTATTCGACGTGCGGCAGAGGAGGAAGATGCCCTTCTCTTCGTATTTGAGGTAGGGCGTAATCGTGTCCTCGCCCATGTAGGGCGAAAGCGTCACGCAGTCGGCCTTGAAGCGCTCGAAGGCTTCGCGGGCATAGTGTTCGCAGGTCGAGCCGATGTCGCCGCGCTTCGCGTCGAGAATCACCGGAATGCCGGGATGGTTGGCGTGGATGTATTCAATGATGCGCTTCAACGCATCCTCAGCGCCTTCGGAGGCAAAGTAGGCAATCTGAGGCTTGAAGGCGCAGACGAGATCGGCAGTTGCATCGACAATGCCGCAGCAGAAGTCGTAAATGGCGTTCGGAGAGTCCGCGAGCTCTTCGGGAAAGCGGCTCCTGTTGGGGTCGAGGCCCACACAGAGAAGCGTATTCTGATTGCGCCAGCGCGCCTCAAGCATTTCAGTGAATTTCATGCAATTTGCCTTTTTTTGCTCTCTCAGGTCGCTCCGGCGGGGAAGCGGAGCCCTTATGTTCAGGCGGGTATTTTCGAGGCAGACGCTCCTTTGGTCAAGGCTCGAAATCCTTTAGTCCGCCCGGACGAAAAGCGCGCTTGGCCGGTAAGACTGATGTTCCTCAAGAGTCAATTGTCCGCAAAAGTATCCGCGGCCTTCGGAGAAGCCTCGCCCGCGCTAGGATGACTGAAGGATGAGAAAAAGGAACTCAGCCTCGGAACCGTTCCTTTTTCCTCAATCCTTTTTAGAGAGAAAAGGAGACATTATGAAGGCTCTTACCCGTCGATCCCTGATGCTCGCAGCCGGCATGCTCGCCTGCGCGGCACTTCCGGCTGCCCGCGCCGCAGAGAAGCGTGAATGGCCGGCGCTGCCGGAAGTTCCTACGGATCTCAATGCCGAACGTCTTTTCGTTGAACTTGCTGAAAACGGTGAAGGCGTTCGCTTCGAAGGACCCAAGGGGGCGCCCGTCGTCAATATGGTCTTTGACCCGCAGTGCCAGTGGTGCGTGTGGGAGTTTGAACAGTTCCGTCCCTTCATGGATCGCGTCACCTTTGTGTGGCATCCCGTTGCCGTGCTCAACCCCTGGAGCGAACTTCAGGGCGCTGCAATTCTTGCCGCCAAGGATCCGAAAGCAGTCTTCATGGAACACGAAGCGCATTTCCGCGACAAGGCCTTTAAGGGGCTTGACGTAAGGAAGATGACGCTTCCCTTCGAAAAGCGCGAGAAGGTCTGGGACAACTCCAAGATCTTCCGCCGTGCGGGCGGCAATTCCGTTCCCTTCGGCGTGCTGAGGACGACGGACGGCCGCTATGTGCCGATTCCGCAGGTGACGACGGCGGACTTTGCCCGCTTGTCCGGACTGAAGGCTTGAGGCAGTCTGAAGTCTGAAGGGAATCATCCCCAGCCAAAAAGAAAACCCGCGGCACTGCTGTCGCGGGTTTCTTGTGCGCCCGGCAGCGCACGTGTGTTTATGTGGTGAAAGTCCACTGACCGCCC
>OLZW01001093.1_pt1 | contig 21353 bp, 19 predicted proteins | sample 1674281 | NCBI WGS metagenome assembly OLZW01 (sample SAMEA103958157, study PRJEB25191) | human gut metagenome | biome: human-associated habitat [ENVO:00009003]; feature: intestine environment [ENVO:2100002]; material: feces | place: Germany | collected 2013/2015
ATTCACTTTCTGTCGCGCCAAAAAAGATTTAACATTATTTGCCGCCGTGCGCGGCGGCAAAGTCTGCAACGCTTTGCGCCGTGCGCGGCGCGGGGAGCTTGTTTTCTGCCCGTAGGGCAGAAAATGCGGCGGGTGCGAGACGGAAGTTGGTGCGTCGATTTTTAGTGCGGAGGGCCTGTTCACTGCCGGAGGCAGCGAATGCGGCACGGGAGGGATTTTGCCTGTTTGCCGCCGGAGGCGGCAAATGCGGCGGGAAAAATTACGGTTAGTTGCCGTTCATTGCTTCTGTGGGAGCGTAGTAGTTTTCTGAGGCGATGATCGTGCCGTCGTTCAGGGTGACCATCATGCGGTCCATGTCTTTGTCGATGTCGATGCTTTTCACATCGAGCTGTGAAAAGTTGCCCGCGTAGAAAAAGGTGAGGATCGGATACTCGTTGTCCCCCCAGTTGATCTTGGCTTCGACGCCGTCTCTGCACGAGGGCTCGTAGCCGTCCATGGCAAAGGTCCCGACGAAGTTGGTGGAAGACCACGTCTTTTTGAGCGTGCCGGAAATGGTGATGGAGGAGGGCGCGTAAGTCGTACTGTTGTCCTCGTAGACCCTTATGGGGACCGTTTTGTCGATGGCTTTTCGTGTCCCGCGGATGCCAAGCAGGACGATGGAGCAAAGGACGGCAATCAGAAGAATGAGGGCCGTTTTTCTCTTTTTGCGGTTCATCGTGTGCATCTCCTTGTCCTGTTAAATTTTGATGTAAAATTGCCCCTCAGAAAAGCGTGCAAACCCACGCGAGGGCGGCGGAGAGGGGGATGTAGAGCAGAAAGTGCGTAAGATGCGCTTTTTTGTTGTACCCGAACAGCTGCGGGGCGGCGATGCCCTTGACCTCGGGGTAAAAATGAGGAAAGAAGTTCGAATGGCACAGCAGCACCCAGTCGAAAAAGAGAATGTCGTAGGCCTCCATGACATAGAGGATCACGAGATACCGCGTGAAAAACGCACCGAAGGTGACACCGTTCCGAACGCCGTCCCACGCGGCGAGGACTGCCGCACCGAGAAACAGCAGCATCGCCAAGATGCCGAGGCACCAGCCGAGGATATGCGCGCCGCGGAAGCGCTCGGCTTTTCTCTCAGGAACGGCGGCGAAGACCTCACGCGGCGCGGAGGAGAAGAATTTCTTCTCCTGAATGAGCCCGACGCCGGCGTACAGTAGGAGAAAATACGCCGCCATGACGAGAAACGATGCAAGCAGGGTGATCCTCATTTCTGTTGATGCCTCTTTTGCTGTCGTTTTTTGCCGCTTTACAGGCGGTAGAGCTCCGGCCGCCGGTCGTGGAAAACGGGGACGCGGGCGCGGAGGGGCGCGATGGAGGAAAGGTCCAAGTCGGCGGTGACGATCTCCTCTTCCCCGCCGCCTTGGGCTAAGACCGCGCCCAGCGGGTCGATGATGCGCGAAAAACCGCCGTACAGCGTGCCGTCGCGCTCGCCGCAGGCGTTGCACGAGACGACAAAGAGCTGGTTTTCGATCGCGCGGGCGGCGGTGAGCGTCTCCCAGTGGTATTGGCGCGCCGCCGTCCACTGGGCGGGCAGGAACATGACCTGCGCTCCGCGCAGCGCCAGCGTGCGCCACAGCTCGGGAAAGCGCACCTCGTAGCAGATGAGAAGGCCGCAGCGCACGCTATCCAGCGTGAAGGTGACGAGGTGGTCGCCGGGGGTGTAGACCTCGTGCTCGCCCATCGGCGTGAAGGGATGGGTCTTGTCGTATTCGGCAATGCACGCGCCCGCGCGGTCAAAGACGCAGGCGGTGTTGTAGATGTGCCCGCCGCGGTTGTTCGACACGCTTCCCGCGACGATGTTGACATTCAGCTCGCGCGCGAGCGGGGAAAAACGAGCGCGCACGGCTTTCGCGTTTTCATCGCACGCCGCGGCAAGGTCGCCCGCGGGCATGAAGCCCGTGTTCCACGTCTCGGGCAGGACGACAACGTCGGGGCCGTTTTCCCCGACAGCGCGGCGCACGAGCGCCTCCGCGCGGTCAAAGTTCGCTTTGCTCTCCAGCGAGCGCATATTCATCTGGATGACGCTGACTTTCATGGTGGTGTCCTCCAAAATCGTTTTGATACGGTCATTATACGAAAAGAAAGCCTGCATTGCAATGCACAACAAAAAGAGGACGGCGAAGGCCGTCCTCTTTTTTGCTGAAAAAAGCCTCGCAGAGTTTTACCCGCAAGGGGTATGCGGCATCCGTAAAGCAGCGGAGTTGCTAACGGCTGCCCAAGCGCCGCGTATGGCAAAATAAGCGTCGCAGACTTTGCGCCGCGCACGGCGCAAATAAATTGAAATCGTTTTTTGGAACGACATGTGCGTGCCAAAAAACACTTTGCACGGAGCGAACGTGCGCGCCTTTGGCGCGTGCGCTGAGCGCAGTGAAATTCTGCTCAAAAAACTGACTTTGTCAGTTTTTTGAAGTGCGCAGCGCTCTGATTGCATTGAGAACCGCTAAGACCATCACGCCGACGTCGGCGAAGATGCCCATCCACATGTTGGCGATACCGATGGCGACGAGCAGCAGGCACGTCAGCTTCACGCCGAGCGAGAAGACGATGTTCTCGTACACGATGCGGATGCACTTGCGCGAGATCTGGATGCCCTTGGCGATCTTCATCGGATCGTCGTCCATCAGCACGACGTCCGCTGCCTCAATGGCGGCGTCGGAGCCCATCGCGCCCATCGCGATGCCGATATCCGCGCGGGAGAGCACGGGCGCGTCGTTGATGCCGTCGCCGACGAAGGCGAGGCAGTCATCCTTGCCCTTTTCACCCAGCAGGCGCTCGAGGCGCGCGACCTTGTCGCCTGGGAGCAGCTCCGCATGGACCTCGTCGACGCCGAGCTCCTGCGCCACGTGATCGGCGACCTTCTGAATGTCGCCCGTGAGCATGACGGTCTTCTGCACGCCCGCGCGCTTGAGGGCCGCGATGGCATCGCGCGCGTCGCTCTTTACCACGTCGGAGATCACGATATGGCCGGCGTACTCGCCGTCGACCGCCATGTGGACGATCGTGCCGACGCTGCGGCACTCCTGCCACTTGACGCCGAGTTCATCCATGAGCTTGCCGTTGCCCGCGGCCACACTGTGGCCGTCCACGGTCGCGACCACGCCGCGGCCGCCGCGCTCTTCGATGTCCGTCACGCGGGAGCGGTCGAGCTCCACGCCGCAGGCCTTCTGCAAGCTCTTGCTGATGGGGTGCGAGGACGCGCACTCGGCGAGTGCCGCGTATTCAAGCAGCTTGCGGTCCTCCATCGGGCTGTGGTGCACGCCCGTGACCTCGAACACGCCCTGCGTGAGCGTGCCGGTCTTGTCGAAGACGACGATCTTGGTCTTGGACAGCGCCTCCAAGTAATTCGAGCCCTTGATGAGAATGCCCTCGTGTCCTGCGCCGCCGAGGCCCGCGAAGAAGCTGAGCGGGATGCTGATGACCAGCGCGCAGGGACACGAGATAACAAGGAACGTGAGCGCGCGGTAGATCCACACGCCCCACGAGGCGGCATTGCCCATCAAAAGATTGATGACCGGGGGCAAAATGGCCAGCGCCAGCGCGCTGTAGCACACGGCGGGAGTATAGACGCGGGCAAACCGGGAGATGAACGCTTCGGAGCGGGATTTGTGCGAGCTGGAGTTTTCCATCAGCTCCAAAATCTTGGACACCGTAGACTCGCCGAAGGCCTTCGTGGTCTTGACCTTCAGAACACCCGTCATGTTGATGCAGCCGCTGATGACCTCGTCGCCGGTCATCACGTCGCGCGGGAGGCTCTCGCCCGTCAGCGCCGCGGTGTTGAGCGTGGACGCGCCCTCGACGATCTCGCCGTCGATGGGAATTTTCTCACCCGGCTGGACGGTGATGACCGTGCCGACGGCCACGTCGTCGGGGTCGACCTGCTCGAGCTTGCCGTCGCGCTCGATGTTCGCGTAGTCGGGACGGATGTCCATCAGCGCCGTGATGTTGCGGCGGGACTTGCCGACGGCGTAGCTCTGGAACAGCTCGCCGATCTGGTAGAAGAGCATGACCGCCACGGCCTCGGCATAGTCGCCGCTCTTTTCATAGATGGCGAGCGCGATGGCGCCGATCGTGGCGACCGCCATCAGGAAGTTTTCGTCGAACACCTGATGGTTGCAGATGCCCTTCCATGCCTTGCGCAGAATGTCGTAGCCGATGGTGACATAGGCGGCGAAGTAGAGCGCGGTGGAGACGAGCATCGGCATGGGAATGAATTTCGCGGCGAGGAACAGCATCGCCGCGATCAGGATGCGGTAAAGCATCTTTTTTTGCTTTTTCGTCATAAAGATGACCTCCTTGAAGGGGGAGAATTTGAATTTTGCCTAAGAAAGCGCCCCGGTGCGTTCGTCCGGGGCGTGAGAGGGAGAAGATCTCTTACAGATAGATCTCGCAGTCGTCCTCGACCTTCTTGCAATTCTTGAGGACGGCCTTCATCACGGCCTTGGGGTCTTGACCCTCGGCGAACTCGACGGTCATCTTCTGGGTCATGAAGTTCACGACGGCGTCGGCAACGCCCTCGGTCTTCTTGGTGGCTTCTTCCATGAGGTTGGCGCAGTTGGCGCAGTCGACTTCGATCTGATAGGTCTTTTTCATGGTATGTTTCTCCTTTTCGGCACAAAATATTTAACGATTAAGTGCTTGTTTAATCTTGATGACCGTACTATAATGTCCGCAAAGGCAAAAGTCAAGGGCTGCACGCATGTCTCTTCCGTTCGGGCGAAACAAACTTCCAAACGGGATACGGACGCGCCCGCAGGCCCCAAAAAGAAAGGCGGAACAACGATGAGCGAAGTGCATTTACCCCACCAGCACAGCGACGAGGGCACGATGCGGGAGCTGCAGGAATCGGTGGAGACGATCGGCAGCTTCCAGACCGTGGCGGACGTGTTCAAGCAGCTCTCCGACAGCAGCCGCGTGCGCATTTTCTGGCTGCTGTGCCACTGCGAGGAGTGCGTCATCGACCTCTCCGCGATGGTCGGCATGAGCTCGCCCGCGGTGTCGCACCATTTGAGGCAGCTGCGTGAGAGCGGACTTCTCGTCTCGCGCCGCGTGGGGAAGGAGGTCTACTACCGCGCTGCGGAAAACGAGCAGGCGCAGCTATTGCACCGCATGATCGAGCGCACGATGGAGATTTCCTGTCCCGAGGAGGAGAGCAAGGCCGCCACCGGCGCGCCGCACCTGCCCCCGCTCGACGCCGAGGTGTACGAGGGCGGCGGCACGAGTGAGCAGATCGAGACCATCCGCGCCGTGCACGACTATCTGACGCAGCACCTTTCAAGCCGCGTGACGATCGACGAGCTGTCGCGCCGCTTTTTGATGAACCCCTCGACGATGAAGGCGCTCTTCAAGTCCGTCTACGGCAGCTCGCTCGCCTCGCACATTCGCGAGCACCGCATGCAGCACGCGGCAAAGCTGCTGCTCGAGGGCGACGAGAACGTCGCGCAGGTCGCGCGCGCCGTCGGCTACGAGAGCCAGAGCAAGTTCTCCACCGAATTCCACAAGGCCTTCGGCGTCCTGCCGACGGAGTACCGGAGATCACAGAAAAAGTGAGTTAGAGGAGGTCGAACGTTCCCGCTTCCCACGGTGTTTCGCGGAAGCCGACGCGCCAGCCGACATGGCCGACAGGCGCAAAGTGCAGCGACGAGCACACGGTGTGGAGCTTCCCCTGCGCCGCTTCGCCCACGACGATGGCGACCGGCCCGTCCGCGCCGCCGATGATGCCGACGCAGAAGTCGTTCTGCGCCTCGGGCGCAAAGGAAGCGGTCTCGCGTCTGACCTGGCGCGGGCGGTCGCTCTCGGCGCAGTCCTCGGCGAAGATCGAGTTTTCCGGCGGCTCGGGCGTGAGCGTAAAGCTGATGGCTGTGAAATGCGTCGGATAGTCGAACCGCGGGTCGAGATTCATCCGCTCGCGCGGCAGTTCCTGCGGCTCGACCTCCTGTACGGCGAGCGTATACTCTGTGCCGCGGTAGGAGAAGGCAAACGTATCGCCAGCCTTGTCCGCGCGGAAGCGCGGGCCGGGGACGCGCACCTCGTCCGCCATCATCGTGACGGCGAGTGATTTGAGCTTCGGCGCGCGCTTCGTGACGAACGGGAACGCCGCGCGGCGGATGCTCCAGCCATACGCGCGGTCAAGGCCGTAGTGCGCCATGGCGGGCTCTGCGTCGGCGCAGAAGCCGGGCTGCTCCGGCAGGAAAATGACGCCGCAGCCGTGGCTCGTGCGGAGCTTCGCACCGTTCAAGGTGAGGCTGGGGGTAAAACCGAGGCTGAGCGGGTGCTCGCGCTCCATCTGTTCGCGTTCGTCGCGCGAGAAGTCGATGGACTCGTCGCTTTCGGGATCGATCCCCCACTTTTCCATAAAGCCGCGCAGCGCGGAAGCCTCCGTGCGCATACAAAAATCAACGACAATGCCCTTTGAACAAACGTAGACCGACGGCACGAACCAGTCGCGCCCCGCCCACGAAAACCACTTTTGTACAGGCACTTCCCTGCCCGCGCGCTCGCGCCCGTGGTGGCCCCAAAAGCTGCCGTCAAAATAGACCTTCCAGTCCACTTTCTGTTCGGGCGCGTCGGGATTCATTTCGGGGTCGTAGAAGTCCTCGGTGAATTTGAGCTTGCTGAGATCGAACTCCGCTTGCAGCTTGCGCAGGTATTGCCACGGCCGCTCCATCGGCGTGAGGGAAAAGACTGTGGAAATCTGCGAGAGCACCGCCTTCTGCTCGTCCGTCGGCGGATTCTCGGCAAGGAAGGCGTCGAATTGCGCCTCGTCCCACTGCCACGCCTGCTCGAGTGCCGCACTGTCGCCGGTCGCGAGCAGCAGGCGCAGAAAATCGTTGAAATCGCGCGCGATGACGTGCACGCAGTCCTTGCCACCGTTCATCGGGCTTATGGCGAAGACCGTTTCGCCAAAACCGCGGACAAAGCAGAAGTGGATGCCGTCCACGCCCGCCCAGCCGAAGATAGAAGCGCCCTTGGGCGTGCAGAAATAGGGATCGTTGTCCTCCCGCCGCATCACGCTGAGAGACGATAAGTCAAGATGCTTGCGCAGAAATTTTTGATAAAACGCCGCCATGGAAAGCCCTCCTTTGGAGTTCAGGTTTTCCATAGTATACCACACGGGTGCGGAAAAGTCACCGGAATTGTAAAAGCTGTGGATTTTTCGCGCCGGAAGCCGCGCTGCGGCCTTGCCACGCTCTCGCGAACATGATATACTATATTGCTAAACTATCGAGATTCGGGAGGAAACATCCCTTGGAACGCAAAGAAGTCATCGTCAGCGAGCAGGAGCTCGCGCGTCAGAAGGAATTTACGCGCAAGATGCGCGAGATGAACGACCGCCGCACCCGCACGCCGCTCGCGCTGGTCGACACGTTCGGCTGCCAGCAGAACGTGGCAGACGGCGAGGTGCTCATGGGCATGCTGCGCGAGATGGGCTACGAGCTCACGCGCGACGAAAATCAGGCCGACGTCATCCTGCTCAACACCTGCGCCATCCGCGAGCACGCGGAAAAGCGCGTTTACGGCCACTTGGGCCGCCTCAGCCACACGAAGGCCGCAAAGCCCGATCAGATCATCTGCCTCTGCGGCTGCATGGCGCAGCAGAAGGTCGTGGCCGACAAGGTAAAAAATTCCTACCATCACGTCGACCTTGTGCTCGGCCCCCAGGCCGAGTGGCGGCTTCCGGAGCTGCTGCACGAGGTGTACACGAAGAATAAGCGCGTTTTCTCCATCGAGAACGAGCATGGCCGCATCGCCGAGGACCTTCCCATCGTGCGCGAGGGCGGCGTGCGCGCGTGGGTGAGCATCATGTACGGGTGCAATAACTTCTGCTCGTACTGCATCGTGCCCTACGTCCGCGGCCGCGAGCGCAGCCGCGAGCCGGAGAAGATCATCGAGGAATGCCGCGGCCTCATCGCCGAGGGCTACAAGGAGATCACCCTCCTCGGCCAGAACGTGAACAGCTACGGCAAGGACTTGGGCACCGATTACGACTTTGCAGACCTGCTCGCCGCCATCAACGCCATTCCCGGCGACTATTGGCTCCGCTTTATGTCGAGCCAGCCGAAGGACGCGACCAACAAACTTTTCGACACGATGGCACGCTGCGAGCACGTTGCAAAGCAACTCCACCTCCCCGTCCAGTCCGGGTGCGACCGTGTTCTGAAAGCGATGAACCGCCCCTATACGCGCGCAAAGTACGAGGAAATGATCGCCTACGCGCGAAGCGTCATGCCAGGCATGGTGCTCACGAGCGACGTCATCATCGGCTTCCCGGGAGAGACCGAGGACGAAGCGATGCAGACTGTCGATCTTGTAGAAAAGACGCAGTTCGACGCGCTCTTCACCTTTATTTTCTCCCCGCGTCCCGGCACGCCGGCGGCGAAGATGGACGACCCCGTCTCGCGCGAGGAAAAGCAGGTCTGGTTTGAAAAGCTCGTCGACGCGCAGAACGCCATCAGCGCGAAAAAGCACGCAGCCTACATCGGCAGGACGGTCAAGGTGCTGGTCGACGGCGAGAGCGACGACGAGGCCTTCCCCCTCGCCGCGCGCACGGAGGGCAACCGCCTCGTGCGCATGAAGGGCGACAAGGCCCTGATCGGCACATTTGCCAAAGCGAAGATCACCGACAGCAACACCTGGGCGCTCTACGGCGAAGCGGTAGAGGAATAAAGAAAAGGGGGCTTTTTGATGAAAGTCGTCATTTTGATGGAAAACAGCACGTGCAGAGACACCGTCGCCTGCGCGCACGGCCTGTCGATGTATATTGAGACCGACAAGCACAAAATTCTTTTCGACATGGGCCCCGACGCGCAGTTTATCGACAATGCCAAGGCGCTCGGCGTCGATTTGACGCAGGTCGACATCGCCTTTTTGTCCCACGCGCACAACGACCACTGCGGCGGCCTCGAAGCGTTCTTGAAGCTCAACGACCGCGCCAAGGTCTATATGCAGAAGGCCGTCTGGGGCCGGTACTACGTCGTCACGCCCAGCAAGTGCGCCTACATCGGCATGGACGCGGTGCTCAAGAATTACGAGGACCGCTTCGTTCTCTGCGATGGCGTGCAGAAGCTTGACGAAGAACTGACGGTTTTCTCCGCCGTTCCGGGCCGCGAGCTGTGGAGCGGCGCGAACGACACGCTGCGCGAGAAGATCGGTGAGGACTATCCGCGCGACACGTTCCGCCACGAGCAGGATCTATTGGTCACGGAAAACGGCAAGACCGCGCTGTTCGCGGGCTGCGCGCACTGCGGCATCGTGAATATCCTGAAAAGCGCCGAGGACGTGCTCGGCAGAGCGCCCGACGCGGTGTTTGCGGGCTTCCACCTCTATAACCCCTCGCTCGGCAAGAGCGAGCCGGACGAGCTGGTCGACGCCGTGGGCGAAAAGCTGCGCGGCGACAAGGTCGCGCACTACTTCACGGGCCACTGCACGGGCAAGGAAGCCTATGAAAGATTGAAACGTAAGCTCGGCGACCGCCTCGGCGAAATGCCCGCGGGCTCCGACTTTACCGTGTAAATTTCAGATTTTAGAGAGAAAGAAAGCGAGGACGGATCATGGCCGAGATCACGCCGATGATGAAGCAGTATTTGGAGATCAAGGAACAGAATAAGGATTCGATCCTCTTTTTCCGCTTGGGCGACTTCTACGAGATGTTCAACGAGGATGCTCAGCTCGCCTCGCGCGAGCTCGATTTGACGCTGACGACCCGCGACCGCGGCAAGGCGGCGGAGGATCAGACGCCGATGTGCGGCATTCCCTATCATTCGAGCGACGCCTACATCGCGCGCCTGATCGCCAAGGGCTACAAGGTCGCCATCTGCGAGCAGACCGAGGACCCTGCGCTCGCCAAGGGCCTTGTCAAGCGCGATATCATCCGCGTCATCACGCCCGGCACGGTCATCGACAGCGCATGCCTCGACGACCGGCGCGGCAACTTCCTCTGTGGCATCTTTTTGGACGGGCAGAACGCCGGCGCGGCCTTCTGCGACATGACGACCGGCCACACGCACGTGACCGCCTTTTCGGGCGACGACCGCGCAGAGCACCTGTATAACGAGTTATCCCGTTTCTCCCCCGCCGAGGCGGTGCTGAGCGCGGGTGCTTACGACAACGGTGAGCTGGTCGAATACCTTTGCGATAAGCTGTCCTGCGCGGTCGAGCGCGGCGAGAACCGCTTTGAGCTCAAAGCGTGCGAAAAAGCCATCCGCGCGCAGTTTGGCGAGGAGCGCTTTGCAAGCCTTCCGCGCAACAACCCGGCCGCGTCGCTTGCGCTGGGCGCGCTGCTCTCGTATCTGCACGAGACGCAGAAGACCGATCTTTCCTACATCAAGGATTTAGAATACTACGAGCAGGGCCGCTTCATGGAGCTTGACCTCTCCGCGCGGCGCAATCTGGAGCTGACCGAAACCATCCGCGCCAAGGAAAAGCGCGGCAGCCTCCTCTGGGTGCTCGACAAGACGAAGACCGCCATGGGCGCGCGCAATCTGCGCGCGTGGCTGACGCGCCCGCTGCGCGATGTTGCGGCCATCGAGCGCCGCCTCGGCGCGGTCGAGGCGCTGACGAAGAACACCGTCGCGCGCGAAGAGCTGATTCTATCGCTCTCCGGCATCAGCGACATGGAGCGTCTCATCGGCCGCATTGCCTACGGCACGGCGGGCGGGCGCGACTTTGCGTCGCTGCGCAACTCCATCGAGCGCATCACGGAGGTCAAAGCCCAGCTTACGGCGTTCACGACGGGCAGGCTGCATGAGTTAGACAACGAGCTCGACACGCTCACCGACGTGGCGCAGAGCATCCGCGACACGCTCATCGACGAGCCGCCGTTTTCCGTGCGTGAGGGCGGCTTCATCCGCAAGGGCTACAATGCCGAAGTCGACCGCCTGCACGAGATTTTGTCGGGCGGCAAGGGGCTTCTCGCCGACATCGAGACGCGCGAGAAGGAAAAGACCGGCATCCGCACGCTGAAGATCGGCTATAACAAGGTCTTCGGCTACTATATCGAGGTCTCGAATTCGTTCAAGGACCTCGTCCCCGACACGTACATCCGCAAGCAGACGCTCGTGAACGGCGAGCGCTACATCACCGAGGAACTTAAAAACCTTGAGCAGGAGATTCTGACCGCGGGAGATCGCGACAAGGCGCTCGAATTTGAAATTTTCACCGCCCTGCGCGAATCCGTCACCGCCGAGAGCGTGCGCATCCAGCGCGCGGCGGGGCTCATCGCCGAGCTCGACACGCTCTGCTCGCTCGCGTCCGTCGCGGTGAACAACAACTATTGCCGTCCGAGCGTGGACGACAGCGGCGTCATCGAAATTCACGACGGCCGCCACCCCGTCGTCGAGCGCGTGCTCAAGGACGCGCTCTTCGTCCCGAACGACACCTATATGGGCGAGCGCGAGGACCGCGCCGCCATCATCACCGGCCCCAACATGGCCGGTAAGTCGACCTACATGCGTCAGGTCGCGCTCATCACGCTCATGGCGCAGATCGGCTCGTTCGTGCCCGCCAAGAGCGCGCGCATCGGCGTGGTCGACCGCGTCTTCACGCGTATCGGCGCGAGCGACGACTTAGCCGGCGGCCAGTCGACCTTCATGGTCGAGATGACCGAGGTGAGCGAGATTTTGCATCAGGCGACGCCACGCTCGCTGCTCATTCTCGACGAGATCGGCCGCGGCACGTCGACGTTCGACGGCATGAGCATCGCCCGCGCGGTGCTCGAATTCTGCGCCGACCCGAAACGCTTAGGTGCCAAGACGCTGTTCGCCACGCACTATCACGAGCTCACGGAGCTTGAGGGCATTCTTCCCGGCGTAAAGAATTACAGCATTTCCATCAAAAAGCGCGGCGACGAGCTCATCTTCCTGCGCAAGATCGTCCCCGGCGGGGCAGACCGCAGCTACGGCATCGAGGTCGCAAAGTTAGCGGGCCTTCCGAACGAGGTCGTCAAGCGCGCGAACGTCATCTTAAAAGAGCTCGAGCAGGGCGGCGCGTATCAGGCAAAGCCGCGCGAGGAGACCGAGCAGGTCAGTCTCGATGCGATCGGCGAGGCTGAGGTGCTCGCGGCCATCCGCCGCGCCCAGCCGGACACCATGTCCCCCATCGAGGCGATGCAGCTCCTCTACGAGCTCAAGCAGAAGCTTTCGTAATTTCCCCGGAAAAGAGGTCTCCCCATGGCAAAAAAGAAAACCGCCTCCGGCGGCATGAACCGCACCGAGCGCGTCGCCGGAACGATCTTCTTCCTCGTCTATCTTCTGGTGATGCCGCTTTTGGCAACAAGAATATTCGACCTTCTGGAGGTCGTGCTCGACACCACCATCAACGATTCCCTGCGCAATGTGCTCTATTACTACACGCTCTTCGCCGTCACGGTGCTGCTGTTCCACTCCTACCTTGCGCACACGTCCTCGCGCTTTCTCGACAATTTGAACCGCGCGCTTTCAACGCTTTTATTGGGACTTCTCGTCTTCTACGGCGCGAACGAGCTCATATTCCGCGTGTGCAACGTGCTTTTTAACAGCCGCACGAACTTAAACGACATGACCATCGCCGCGCAGGTGGCCTCCGCCCCGCGCATGACGGCGCTGATCGTCGTGCTGCTCGCGCCGTTTGTGGAGGAGGTGCTCTTCCGCGGCCTCGTGTTCGGGTGTCTCAAAGAAAAGAGCAGAATATTCGCCTATATCCTCTCCTGCGCGCTGTTCGCGTTTTTACACGTGTGGACGGCGGCGGTGTCCAACTGGGACTTAGGCTATCTCATTTTGATGCTGCAATACCTTGTGCCCGGCCTTGTGTTTGCCTGGGCGTATGAGCATTCGGGCACGCTGTGGACGTCGATCCTGCTCCACATGCTCGTCAATGCCCTTTCCCTTTTCACCATCGCTTCCTAAAAGGAGGAAATCAATGCCCCATATTCAGCAATTATCGCCGCATGTCGCCGACCTCATCGCCGCGGGCGAGGTGGTCGAGCGCCCTGCGAGCGTTGTCAAGGAGCTGCTGGAAAACGCCATTGACGCCGGCGCGCAGAGCGTGACGGTGGAGATGAAAAACGGCGGCATGACCTATCTTCGCGTCAGCGATGACGGCTGCGGCATCGCGCCAAGCGAGCTGCCGACGGCTTTTCTGCGCCACGCGACGAGCAAGCTGCGCACGGCGGAGGATTTGGCCGCCATCGGCACGCTGGGCTTTCGCGGCGAGGCGCTCGCGGCGATCTCTTCCGTTTCTCGGCTCGACATTTTCTCGCGCGAGCGCGGCGTGCTCAGCGGAGCAAAGCTTCACTTAGAGGGCGGCGTCCCCGGCGCGGTCGAGGATGCGGGCTGCCCCGAAGGCACGAGCATCATCGTGCGCGACCTCTTCTACAACACGCCCGCGCGCTTAAAGTTTATGAAGCGCGACAGCGCGGAGGCCACGGCCATCGCGGGCCTTGTCGGGCACCTTGCGCTCTCGCATCCGGAGGTGTCGTTCAAGCTCATCAAGGACGGCACGCAGACGCTTTTGACCCCCGGCGACGGCGCGCTGCGCTCCGCCATTTACGCCTCTCTCGGGCGCGAGTTCACGCTCTCGCTCCTTGAGGTCAAGGGCGCGGACGGCGACATGGGCGTCACGGGCTTTGTGACCTCGCCCATCGCCTCGCGCGGCACGCGCGGCATGCAGACGTTTTTCGTCAACGGGCGGCTCGTCAAATCCCAGCTTCTCACCGCCGCGCTCGAAGAAGCGTACTCCAACCGCATGATGAAGGGCAAGTTCCCCGGCTGCGTGCTGCTCGTCGAGCTGCCGCGCGACATGGTGGATGTGAACGTCCACCCTGCTAAGACCATCGTGAAGTTCGTGGGCGAAAAGCGCGTGTTTGATCTCGTTTACCACGCGGTCATGGCCGCGCTCGACAAGCGCGAGGAGGCCGAGCGCCCCCAGCCGAAGCCCGCGTCTCAAGTACAGAATCCGCGCGGCGATTTCTTCGCCAACATGACCTCGCAGCAGTACCGCGAGAGCCGGAAGACGGCGGAAAAGCCCGCTTATACGCCTGCCGGTGCGCGTCCCGTGTCCGCGCCGCAGAGCGCGCCGGTGAAGCCCGCGCCTGCCCCGCAGTGGCAGACGAGAGTGCCCGCCATCGACACGCAGAGCGGCGGCAAGGCGGCGCTTTCCGACTATGTGCGCCATGAAACGCCCGCGTCCGCGCCAGTACTGTCAGCACAGCAGTTACAGCCTGTGGAAAAGTCTGTCCATTCTGTGGAAAACCATGACGACGAGGTCGTCACGCTGCCGATGCCGGAGGAAGACGCCCGCCCCGTCGTGACCGGCCCGATCATCGGACCGGCGGCGGAGACTGCGGCAGAGCCCGAGCCGGAAGCGCCCGCCGTCCCCGTGTTTGCCCCTGCGAAGCAGGAAGAGCCCGAGATCGAGCAGACGACGTTCGTTCCCCCGTCCGCCGCGCCGTGGCGCATCGCGGGCGAGGTGCTCGACACCTACATCGTCTGCGAGGACGAGGATAAAAACGTCTGGCTCATCGACAAGCACGCCGCGCACGAGCGCGTGAATTTCGACCGCATGAAGGCCAACCAGGAGCCACTGATGTGTCAGGCCCTGCTCGCTCCCCTCGTGGCGGAGTTCGCCGCCGAGGAGTACAGCGCGCTTGCGGCGAATTTGGAGCTTCTGCGCGAGTTCGGCTTTGAGTGCGAGGAGTTCGGCGGCGGGAGCCTGATCCTGCGCGCCATCCCCGCCGATATCGACAGCGGCGACGCCATCCCCGCGCTCGAAGAGCTCGCCGACAAGCTCGTCACCGCCCACACCGTCGACCCCGCCGCCGCGCGCGACGCACTGCTGCACACGATGGCCTGCAAGGCGGCCATCAAGGGGGGATGGAAGAGCGATTTAAGCGAGCTGCGCGTGCTCGTCGACAAGGTGCAGAGCGGCGAGGTGCAGTTCTGCCCGCACGGACGGCCCGTGAAAGCCAAGCTCACGAAGTACGAGCTCGAAAAAATGTTCAAGCGCGCGTGAGCGCAGGAGGGAGAAGATGAAACTCGTATGCGTCGTCGGCCCGACGGGCTGCGGCAAAACGTGGCTCGGCGTCGAGCTTGCGAAAATGCTCGGCGGCGAGGTCGTCTCCTGCGACTCGATGCAGATCTACCGCGGCATGGCCATCGGTACCGCCGCGCCGACGGCGGAGGAGATGCAGGGCATTCCGCATCACATGGTCGGCGTCGCCGACCCGCGGGAAAACTACTCCGTTGCCCGCTATGCGGACGACGCGGCGAAGTGCGTCGACGATATCCTCTCGCGCGGGAAGCAGCCCGTCATCGTCGGCGGCACGGGGCTTTACCTCAATGCCCTGCTCGCCGGTCACGGCTTCGCCGGCGGTGACAAGGACGGCAGATACCGCGCGGAGTTGGAATCCCGCTGGGACAAGGAGGGCGGCGAGGCGATGTTCGCCGAGCTCCGACGCATCGACCCCGAGACCGCCGGAAATCTCCATTTGAACGACAAAAAGCGCATCCTCCGCGCGCTCGAGGTCTACTACGAGACCGGCAAGACCATGGCACAGCACAACGCGGAGACGAAACTCATCCCTCCGCGCTACGATTCCGTGCGCATCGGCCTTGCCTATGAGGATCGGGACGACATGAAGCGCGCCATCGACCTCCGCGTCGACAAAATGGTCGAGGCGGGGCTTTTCGACGAGGTCAGAGCGCTGCTCGATTCCGGACTTCCCCGCGACGTGACGGCCATGCAGGCCATCGGGTATAAGGAGACGCTTGCCTACTTGGACGGCGAGGCCGCGCGCGAGGAGGCCATCGACGAGATCAAGCTCCGCTCCCGCCAGTATGCCAAGCGCCAGCTCACGTGGCTGCGGCGCGACCCCGGCATCCACTGGTTTTATTGGAAAAAAACGAGGATTCTCCCCGATTGCCTCGCTTTTTCGACAGAAATTCTCCATACCTATGGCGTATCCTGACTTTAACGCGGACAAGCCGTCCGCAAAAAAGAAAGGAAAGAAAAGCCATGAAAAAAATCGCAAACCTTCAGGACCTATTTCTCCTCTCTGCGCGCCGCAATCGCACGAGCGTGACGGTATTTCTCGTCAACGGCTTCCAGATGCGCGGCGTCGTCACGGGCTTTGACAGCTTTGTCGTCATCTTGGAGAGCGACGGCAAGCAGCAGATGCTCTACAAGCACGCGATCTCAACGATCGTGCCCATCGCGGCCATCGACCTCAAAGGCGCGGAGGAAAGCGAGGAGTAAGCACGCCTGATCCGGGAGTGTGCCATGAAATCTACATCCGTTTCCACAAAGATCATCACGATCCTGCTCCTTTTGGCGGTCATCGGGTATTTCGCCGTGCAGGGCTACAACTACTTTGTCAGCCCCGAGACGACGACGCTCGTCTACCGCTATCACAGCGAGCGGTCCATTGCCCTGCGGGGCTACGTGGTGCGCGACGAGCAGGTCGTGGACTGCAATGAAACGCTCATCGAGCTCAAGCACGCCGAGGGCGAGCGCGTGGGCCAGGGCGACACCATCGCCTCCGTCTACCGCTCGGCCGACGCGCTGAACGCCACGCAGCAGCTCGAGACACTGCGCGCGCAGAAAGAGCAGCTTGAGTACGCCAAGAGCGCCTCGAGCGACGCGGCCACCGCGCTGCGTCTGGATACCGACATCCGCGAGCAGATCATCTCCGTGCGCGCGGCCTACGAGTCGGGCGCGTACAGCTCGCTCGACACGCTGATCCCTCAGCTCAAAACGACGGTCTTGAAGCGCGAATACGCCTACAACGGCAGCGATGACTTAACGGCGAAGCTCGACGAGCTGAACGCGCAGATCACCGCGCTCTCGGGCGCGGCGAGCGGCGGCACGACGCGCATCACAGCGCCCGTGTCGGGGACTTACAGCGCCGTGGCCGACGGGTACGAGAGCGTGCTGACGCCGGAGGTCCTTGAGACGATGACGCCCTCGCAGCTTTCGTCCGCCGCGCCGCAGAGCGTTTCGACCACGGTGGGCAAGCTCATTCAGGGCAGCACGTGGTACTTCGCCGCGAACGTGAACGAGGAGAACGCCGCGTCCCTGAAGGAGAACAGCAGGCTGACGCTCCGCATGGCGTCGGGCGTCGGCTTTGACCTGCCCGTCACGCTCACGCGCATCAGCGCCGCGGAGAACGGCAAATGCCTGATCGTGCTCAAGAGCACGCGGTACTTATCCTACATGACGCTGCTGCGCGAGCAGAACGCCGAGCTCATCATCAGCGCGTACGACGGCCTGCGCGTGCCGAAAAACGCGCTGCGCGTGGATGAAAACGGCGTGTCAGGCGTTTACTGCCTCGTCGGGCGCGTGGCGTACTTCAAGCCTGTGAGCATCGTCTATCAGGGCAGCGACTACTGTCTGGTGGAGCCCGGCACGATCGAAGCCGCCACGGAGAGCCAAAAGTCCCTTTACACCCTGCGCCCGAACGATGAGGTCATCGTTTCGGCAGGGGAGCTATATAACGGAAAGGTCGTAGATTAGAAATGAGCATTGCTGAAAACATCGCGCGCGTACGCGCAAACATTGCCGCGGCCGCCAAAGAGGCGGGTCGCGACCCCAGCGAGATCACCCTCGTCGGCGCGAGCAAGATGAACGACGCGGACGCCTGCCGTCAGGCCATCGCCGCGGGCATCGACGTGCTGGGCGAGAACCGCGAGCAGGAGATGACGAAAAAGCTCGCCGAGCACGCCTATGACGGCGCGCCCCTGCACTTTATCGGCCACCTCCAGCGCAATAAGGTGAAAAATGTCGTTGGCAAGGTCGCGATGATCGAATCGGTCGGCTCGCTCGAGCTGCTCTCTGCCATCGACAAGCAGGCCGAGAAGCTGGGCATCGTGCAGGATATCCTGCTTGAGGTGAATATCGGCGGCGAGGAGGCCAAGAGCGGCTTTGCGCCCGAGAGCCTGGAGCAGGCGGCGGAAGAGGCCAAAAAGTGCGCAAATGTCCGCGTGCGCGGCCTCATGTGTATCCCGCCGGTCGCCGAGGGCGAGCACGGCAGCCTGCCCTACTTTGAAAAAGTTCATGCACTTTTTGTTGACATCAATGCCAAGTTGTATGATAATACACTTGATATACTGTCAATGGGCATGAGCGGAGACTACGAGGACGCGGTGCGCGCAGGCGCGACGATGGTGCGCGTCGGCACGGCGATCTTCGGCGCCCGCAATTATACGATTTGATCGAGGAGGTCTTGATACCATGGGTATTTTGGATGATCTGAAAAAGTGGGCTCACCCCTACGAGGATGAGGACGAGGAATATGAAGATGATTTCCCCGATCTGAGAGACCGCGGCGACACGGGCGCCTTTGCCGACCGCCGCAGCGCCGAGCGCAAGGCGGAGGACCGCCGCAACAAGGTCGTGAACATCAACGCGACCACGCAGCTCAAGGTCGTGCTCGTCAAGCCCGAGCGCTTTGAAAACGCGAGCGAGATCGCCGACCATCTGAAGGAAAAGCGCACGGTGGTCATCAACCTTGAGTCCACGAACAAGGACATTGCAAGAAGACTGATCGACTTCCTCTCCGGCGTGGCCTACGCGGGCGAGGGCAAGATCAAAAAGGTCGCGGCCAACACGTACATCATCACGCCCTATCATGTGGATATCATGGGCGATCTGATCGACGAGCTGGAAAATAACGGCCTCTACCTGTAAAGAAACGGAGAGTGGGATAGCATGCTGACACCGCAGGAAGTTTCCGGCCGCGCTTTCAGCAAAGCGGCCTTCGGTGGATATAATATGGCGATGGTCGACGAGTTTCTCGACGAGCTGACCGACGATTATACCTCGCTCTATAAAGAAAACGCCGCCCTCAAGGCCAAGCTCAAGGTGCTGGTCGACAAGGTGGAGGAGTACCGCGCGACGGAGGATTCCATGCGCGCCGCCCTCCTGACCGCCCAGCGCATGGCCAACACCATGGTCGAAGAGGCCGAGGAGAAGAAAAAGGCCGTGCTCGCCGGCGCGGAGGACGAAGCCCGCGCCAAGATCGGCGCGCTGCAGAGCGATGTCGAGCTCGAGCAGCGCCGATTGAACGCGGCCAAGGCCGCGACGGCGGAATTTTTGCAGAAGACGCGCGAGCTTGCGCAGGCGCAGCTTGCGCTCATCGAGCGCGCGCCCGACCTGACGCCCGAGGAGATCGCGGGCGGCGAAAAGACCGAGCAGAAGACCGAGGCCGACGTGAACGCCATCGAGGAAAAGATCCTCGCGTCCTTCCACCCCGCGGCGGAGGAGGCCGCGCCCGAAAAGGCGCAGGAGACCGCTCCGGCAGAGGAGCAGAGCGCGCCGAAGGCTGAGGAGCCCAAGGCAGAGCCGCTCGAGCCGGACGACAGCCCGTTTGTAGAAACGGCCAGCCATGCCATCCGTCTGGATGACCTCAAGTTCGGCCGCAACTATCACGGAGAAGAGTAACAGCAAAAGGGCGGTTTTGGCCGGCTCCACAGAGGAGCCGGTTTCAGACCGCCCTTTTATTTTTTCTTTGGCCGCAGCGCGGTGAAAAGGAGACGACATGAACAAAAAGCCCATCATCGCCTTTCTCTACGACTTTGACAAGACCCTCTGCACGACCGACATGCAGGACTATACGTTCATCCCCTCGCTCGGCTACACGCCCGGCGAGTTCTGGAGCATCGCGAATTCCTTCGGCTTTGAGAACCGCATGGACGGCCTGCTCGCCTACATGTACACGATGATCGAGGAGTGCCGCAAAAAGGGCATCCGCCTGGACCGCGACTACCTCGTCTCCTGCGGGCATGCGATCGAGCTGTTCCCAGGCGTGCAGGACTGGTTCTCGCGCATCAACGCCTTCGGCGAAACGCTGGGCGTGGAGATCGAGCACTACGTGCTCTCCTCCGGCCTGCGCGAGATCATCGAGGGCAGCGGCGTGAGCCACGAATTTAAGGAGATTTACGCCTGTGAGTTTTTCTACAACGAAGAGGGCCTCGCCTCGTGGCCGAAGCTCGACGTCAACTTCACAAACAAGACCCAGTTTGTCTACCGCATCAACAAGGGAATACTCGACGTCGCGAAGGACAAGGAGCTCAACGCTTCGATGCCCGACGACTCCAAGCGCATCCCGTTCACGAACATGATCTACATCGGCGACGGCCTTTCCGACGTGCCGTGCATGAAGATGATGCGCGCCTACGGCGGGCAGGCGGTGGCCGTGTATCAGGACAGCAACCGCGCGGGCGTGGAGGACCTGCTCGCCAAGGGGCGCGTGGACTTCATCTTCCCCGCGGACTACCGCGACGGGACGCTCTTTGACGAGACGATGAAAAATATCGTCCGCAAGATCGCCATCGCCGACGCGCTGGCCGAGGAAAACCAGCAGCAGCTCCGCTCGCTCGGCCGGAGCGAGGTGCCGCAGCAGGTGGGGCTGTTCTGATGGTCAATTTGCGTTGCCCCGTCTGCGCTGGGGCGCTTGAAAAACGCGCGGGGGCCTATCTCTGCCCGAAAAACCACAGCTTTGACATCGCCAAGAGCGGATACGTCAACCTCCTGCTCAACTCCTCGCAGGGCCACCACGGGGATGACAAGCTCATGGTACGCGCCCGCCGCGACTTTTTGGACAAGGGCTATTACGACCGCTTCATCGCCGCCGTTGCGGACGCCGCGGCGGAGTTCACGCCGCCGGAGGCGACGGTCCTCGACGCAGGCTGCGGCGAGGGGATCTATTCTCTTGCCGTTCTGCGCGCCATCGAAAAAGCGGGCAAGCACGGCGAGCTTTTAGGCGTCGACATCTCGAAGACCGCGCTCCAGTACGCAGCGAAGCGTTCGCCGGACTTCACGCTCTGTGTCGCCTCGTGCGCGCACCTGCCGGTCGAAGACGGCAGCGTCGACGAGGTGCTCAATATCTTCTCCCCTTTCGTGCCGGAGGAATTTGCGCGCGTGCTGAAGCCGGGCGGCTATCTTCTGCGCGCCTATCCCCTGCGCGAGCATCTGTGGGAACTCAAAGCGCTCATCTACGACACGCCGCGCGACAACCCGCCCACGCCGCTTACGACCGAGGGCTTCACGCTCGTCGAAACGCGCGAAGTGCGCGATATCATTCATTTATCCTGTAATGAGGATATTCTATCTTTGTTCCGCATGACGCCGTACTATTATAAGACGGGGGCCAAGGATCAGCAAAAAGCTGAGCAGGCTCAGGAGCTTAGTGTCAAACTGGCGTTTGGGCTGGCGATTTATCAAAAGGATTGATGATACTCCCGCACTATGCGGGAGGGGAAAGCGGCGTGCGCGCCGCGGCACAAAAGGGGGCCATTCTCTTTCACAAAAGAGAATGGCCCCCTTTAGATCCCCCAAGA